>WSSedB1CaDRAFT_10000215_pt1 | contig 27446 bp, 23 predicted proteins | sample WetSurSB1Cattail_FD_9460 | JGI IMG/M metagenome (IMG submission 9460)
TGGAAGCCTTATCCGGCGTAATCGTGACCTTGCCGTTTTCAAATGGGGATGTCTGGGGCGCAGCGGCAGTGGCAGCGGCGGCAGTACCCTGACCCGTGGTTGTCGTCTGCGTGGAGATGCCCTTGACCACACCTTCCAGAACCTTGGCCATCTCGGTGGCATCGGTATTCTCAAGATAATAGACATTTACCTTGCTGCTGGCCTCGGGCGGAGCAACGTCCAGCTTGGCCGTCATCTCGCGGACCGCGTTTTTGATCTTCTCACCGCCAAACACCAGCAGCGCGTTCAGACGCTGGTCAGCCAGCACGGTTCCCAATCCGCTTCCACCAGCCGAAACATTGGGCTGACCGGAAGACTTGCTTTCGCTGCCCGTAAGCCACTGGCGAATAACGGTGGCGGTGGTATCAGCCGAGGCGTTTTTCAGGTAAATGACTTCAACCCCTTCGCGGGTCTGTTCGGTATCGATAATGCCAATAATCCCCTGAAGTTTACGGATATTCAGTGACGAATCCACTACCAGAATCAAGTTGCCGGGGCCGAATACCGATAATTGGCCATCCTTGGAAACCATTGGCTGCAAGAATGCCATCGCTTCCTGGGCCGTAATGTTTTCAAGCTTAATGACCTGCGCAATGTAGTTTTCGTTGATGGGGGCCCGCTCACCCTGCGGCAGCAACTTGATGCCGGATTGTTTGGCGCTTGCCGCGGGTATGATCTTGGCAACCCTGCCGCTTTGAACCACCGCGAATCCCTTCAGTTCCATTACCGAAACAAAGACATTGTAAGCCTCTTCGATGGAAAGCTTGGAGGGTGAGTAAACAGAAATTTTTCCCTTGACCCGCTCATCGAGGATGAAATTCTTGCCGGTCAGGTCGCTGATGAACTTTACCATGGTGGCGATATCCACCTCGTTGAAGTTCAGCACCACCCCCCTGCCGGCGGCCAGCGCCGGAGCGGCAAGCAACTGAGCAACCAACAGCAGGGTGCATAGGGTATGTATCAGATATCGTGTCAAGCGCGCCTCCACCTCGTAACAAATCTAGCGAATATCATAATTATACGTCGCCGGCTGCCCATCCCGGACCAGGTCCAGTTTCAGCCGGCTCTGCCCTTTGAGCGCGATGAACGACTGGAGCGCCTTGTCCGGAGAATCAATTGGAAAGTCGTTCAAGCGCAGCAACACATCGCCGTTTCTGAGGCCCACCATGGCAAAAACACCACTGGGTTTGACTTCCGAAACGCGAAACCCCTCAACCTTTCCGTCCTTCTGGCTGGGGAGCAGACGCGCGTCGCTCATGGCCTGTCCGATGTTGTCCAGGGCCGCATTCAGCGCCCGCTGGTCAATGACGCCCCCTCCGGGGCCGATAGCGGTCAAGGATTTGGAGGGCGTCTGGTTGGCGGACGCTGCGGCAGGAGGGGTCATGGGAGTCATCAACTCCACCTTTTTTCCGTTCACCACGATAAAAGCCCGTTCCTTTTTGACTTCAACCAACCGGCCGGCGTCGAAGACCATGTCCCCCAGCCGGAAGACCCGCTCCTCCTGTTTGGTGGTATGACGTACCAAGGCAAAGGTTTCGCGAAACGAACCGGTCGCCGTTCCCAGCAGCAACAGCTCCGATGGGGCGGTGGCCGGTGCAGCCTGGGTAGCAGCCGGAGCCACGGCAATGGGTGTCAATGCGCCCTGGGTCGCCTTGCCGAACAAGCCGTTGGTCAGAATTGGAGCATAGAATGCCAGCTCTTCGGTTCGTAACGTCAATGTCCCCGACGATTTTGATTCAGTCCCGGCTTTCGGCAGCAAGGCTTTTCCAAGATTCTGGGTGAGACGATCGGCAACAATGGCCGCCAGAAGAGCAATTATGGTTATTCCCAGGAGAATGTTTATGATGCTAACGGCACGTGGCATGTAAGAATTACCTTCCCCTCTGAAAAAGGAGGGGCATTACAGTTTGATCTCACCGGTAAACACCTCAACCGCCGGACCGGTCATGTAAATGTTGCCGTCCTCGGCCCACTCCATCTCCAGGTCTCCGCCCGAGAGATGGTTGAGGATTCTCTTTTCCGTCAGGCCGTTCAGCACGCAGGCCGCGGTGACGGCACTGGAACCGGTGCCGCAGGCCAGGGTCTCGCCAGCGCCCCGCTCCCAGGTGCGCTGGCGCACCTCGCCGCGGGAAATGATCTGGACAAATTCCACGTTGGTACGGCGTGGAAACAGCTCGAGATTCTCGATCAGTGGTCCGTAAGTGGAGACCGGAAAATTATCGGCATCATCCACGAAAATAACACAGTGGGGATTACCCATGGAGGCACAGGTGATCAGAAAAGTTCGATCCAGCACCGTCAGCGGTTCGGCAACCACCTGCGCAGCCGCGGCGCCGGCCATGGGAATCTCGCTCCTGCTCAAACGGGGCGGCCCCATGTTGACCCTCACCTTTTCAATTTTTCCGTCACTGCCGGGCGTCAACTTCAGGGTCAGGATACCTGCTCCGGTTTCTGCCGTGATCTCCTTTTGAGAAACAATACCGTGATCATACGCATACTTTGCCACGCAACGGATACCGTTGCCGCACATCTCCGATTCCGAGCCGTCTGAATTGAACATTCTCATACGGACATCGGCCATGGTTGACGGCATGATCAGAATCAACCCGTCCGAACCGATGCCGAAATTGCGGTTGGAAACCTGTATGGCCAGCTGCCGGGGGTCAGCAACCGTCTCCTCGAAGCAATTCACGTAGACGTAATCATTACCGGCACCCTGCATTTTGGTGAATTTCATCGTAGTTCATCCCCTTTATGTACCAATAGCGTAGTTTGTCAACATAACAAATCCCCGATAGTGCAACAAGTAAATTTATCTGTCCGAAACAGCATAAACACAACATCGGCGGGCATTTTTAAAAACCTGAATGCAGTATCGGGACAGCGCGCGTGCTCCACAACCATAAGTGGCCCGAACCCTCGACAACCCTCTGACTTATGAGTATGATACCATTAATTATGAACTGGCTCTCCCACATCGCCCTGAAGGCCTCGCGCCTCGCTTCACTGGAATTCTTCCGTTACATCGGCCCCGGTTTTTTTGTCACGGTCGGCTTCATCGATCCGGGCAACTGGGTGACCAACGTAGCTGCCGGTTCGCAGTTCGGATACCGGCTGCTCTGGGTGGTGACGCTTTCCACGGTGATCCTGATTATCGTTCAGCACAACGCCGCTCACCTCGGGATTGTCACCGGTCTATGCCTGTCCGAGGCTGCATCGAAATTCTTCCGTCCCTGGCTGCGGATGGTGATGTTGGGAAGCGCCATGGCGGCCTGTGTCTCAACCGCCCTGGCTGAGCTGCTGGGAGCAGCCATCGGACTCAACATGCTGACCGGCCTTCCCTTGGCAGCCGGGGCGCTAATGGCCGCCCTATTCTCGACATGGATGCTTTTCTCCAAAAATTACCAACGTCTGGAAAAATGGATTATGGGGTTTGTCTCCCTGATCGGCCTGGCATTTGTCTTCGAGCTCTGGCTGGCGGATGTTTCTTGGGGCCAGACACTTAAAGGGTGGATAACTCCCGATTTTCCGGCCGGAGCGCTGCCGGTTATCATGGGTGTCCTGGGCGCGGTTGTCATGCCGCACAACATCTTCCTCCATTCCGAAGTCATTCAGAGCCGCCAGTGGAACACCCATGGTGATGATATCATCAAAAAACAGCTCCGCTACGAGTTCATGGACACCTTGGCCGGTATGGGAACCGGCTGGGCCATCAACAGCGCCATGATTATCATGGCAGCAGCGGTGTTCTTCAAAAAGGGGATTATTGTAAATGAGTTGCCACAGGTAACCCTGACTCTGGAACCGATCTTCGGACGACTGTCCGCCTCCGTCTTTGCCATGGGGCTGCTTTTTGCCGGGCTATCCTCATCCGTCACGGCGGCCATGGCCGGCGGCAGCATCTTTGCCGGCATCTATCAGGAGCCGTTCGACATGTCCGACCCCCATTCCCGCACCGGTCTCGGCATAACGCTCTGCGGAGCACTGGCAATAATTCTGATGCTGAGCAGCCCCTTCAAAGGTATCCTCTGGAGCCAGATCGCCCTCTCCCTACAGCTTCCCTTCACCATTGTGCCGTTGATCCTGCTGACTTCTTCGAAAGAGGTCATGGGCACGTACGCCAACACCCGTTATGGCACAACCGTGCTCTGGATTGTCGGACTTGTGGTTATCGGTCTTAACATCGCCCTGCTGGTGGACACCTTCCGAGGCTGACATTCCCACCCTTTTCCGGAAAACCGGCTTGCCTGGAAAAGGCAATTCATGATATTTTCCCTCACATTAAACAGTAAGGATACGTTGATGAAGTTTACCATACTCGGGAGCGGAACCTCCACCGGAGTGCCTATGGTGGGGTGCGATTGCGCAGTCTGCTCTTCGGATAACCCTCGTGATGCACGTACGCGGACATCTCTGCTTATTTGCCATGCGGGAAGAAATATCCTGGTGGACACCTCCACCGACCTCCGGCATCAGGCTCTGCGCGAAAAGATCATGCATATCGATGCCGTCCTTTTCACTCATTCTCACGCGGATCATGTCAATGGTATCGATGATCTGCGAGGCTTCCATTTTCTTCACAAAAAAGTCATCCCTTCTTTTGCTTCGGGATCCACCTTTGCCATTCTGATGAACTGTTTTTCCTACATTTTCAGAAAGCATGAGGGCACGAACTATACACCGCTGCTCAAGCCGCACTACGTTACCGGCCCTTTCGATCTGTTCGGCCTGGCCGTGACTCCGGTGCCGCTGACCCACGGCACTATTTCGGCTCTTGGTTACCGTATCGGAAATTTTGCCTATCTGACCGATTGCAACGAAATCCCCGAATCCTCTCTGCCGCTGCTGCAGGGACTGGATATTCTGGTCATCGACGGCCTGCGCTGGAACCCGCACCCGTCCCATTTCAATATCGAAACTGCAATTTCCGCTGTAAAACAGTTGCAACCGGGTCGCACCATCCTGACTCACCTGTCCCACGACGTTCTCTATGCCGATGGCAAAAAACTGCCGTCCGGATTCGAATTTGCCTATGACGGTATGAAGTTTGAGATGAAGGATATCGGCTGATCTGTTCAAAATCAGCGTCATTTTCCCCATGAACCACAAGGAACCGGTCTAATGCACAAGGATATCAGGCTTCATGGGCAGGCCTGCGACGGAATCGAATACTATGTCATGGTTGTCGGCACCGAAGCATATCAACGCTATTTCTTCAATATCGTCCAGGAAGATGACCAGCTGCGTATCTTCTCCCCAGGCAACGAATACATCATCGACCCCCATGGCATCAGCCACCTGGGTAACGGCGGCTATTTCTGCGAGTACATGTACGGCGTTGATCAACCCACCACCGATATATCCAAACCGGAAATTATTAATCGTCTGGTCATGTACGGCGCGCAACAGGACGAAACCAGCGGTGCAATCTGCTTCAATGACCGCACCTCGAGCAGCGAAAGCTATGACAATATCTTTTTTGATGGCAACGCAGTCTGCAACTACTTCTTTTTTGTCCACTCCGGCCTCCTCTCCCGACAACTGAAGAGCCAGCAGGAAGAGTTGGTCAGGCAGATCGGCAAGGGCATCAAGCGTTCCGCCGCCATCGGAGAAGAACGTGACGATATTCTGATCGAGGAAATTTTTCCGCTGCTCAAGGACACCACAGCCCAGCTTTTTGTTATTAAACTGATCAACTGCCGCCACCGTGAATACCGCAACCTGTTCCGGCAGCTTTATTTTAAGAACAAGAAGATTTCCGACGAAGATTTCAGCCGTCTGGCCGCCCTGGCCGCCAGCCACCGGATCGACCGCTATCAGCAGGAACGTATCCGCATTGATGTCATGTACCGTCATCCGACCAATAAACGTATCGCAGACGAGTACCGCAACATCCTGCTATCCTGCAACGCCAAGGGTATCATCAGCAACCTTGACAACGCGCGCCTGACCCGCCTCAAAACTCTTTCAGTACGGAACAAGCTCCCGGGAGCGCTCTTTTATACCTTGGACGAAATGCTCAAAAATGGACGCAATCTGACTACCATGGAAGAGCTCGACTATCTGGCCGAAACCAGACAGATTATGGAAGGAATCTTCCTGCGGGAAAAAATGATCGAAAGCCGCATTGACCGGGAGGACATGCTCAAACTGATCACCGCAAAAAAGAACGCCATGGAGAACCGTGACCATTCCTTTGACCAACTTATGCTGGATGCCAGCAAGGAATGCGACGAAAAGATCCGCGACGGCGCCGACACGGATCTTCTGGACGGTTTTTCCTATGTGATCACCTACCTGGACCGTTTCGACAGTGTTGCCAATCTGATCAGCAATCTGGCATTCATGGAAAACGTGCGCATCAACGACGAGATGCTGCGCGGGCTGCTGGAACACAAGGCCGCCTTTGACAACCTTAAGGAAAATTGTTTCAGGGATCTGTTCATTCGCGAACTATTCGAGAACGCCTATCTGGGGCGTTTCGGCCGGCGCAAGGTCCAGGCGCTCATGGAAGGGCTGGAAAAAATCGAGGCATCCAACTCATCCATTGAAACGCTGAGCCAACGACTCATGGAAATCGACAACGAGGAGCGCATTTACAGTGCGCTGCTGGAGCATGTCCGCGACCGCATACGCAACTTCTATTCCCGGTTCAACTCCAAGGCCGATCAGCAGGCCTTGCGGCGCGAGGTAATCGAAGAGTTGAAAACCAAGAAGCGCATCCAGAAGGACATTCCCGACCACCTCTTCAACGAAATCATTTTTACCATCAAAAAAGAGGCCATGTACCTGCATACGCTGCTACCCGCGATCATCTCCGAATGCAACGTCGGATTACGCGAGGACTTTCTGGAGAACTCCGGCCTGGACCGGTTTTATGTGGAGGAACTGGAACGTGAGTATTACGAAAAGAACGGCCTTGAGCTGGAAGGTCTCTACCAGATCAGAAAGGGCTTAAGTTGACACCATGAATGATTATCTCCATATCGCCATCGGCACCATAGCCATGCGCCCCTACGTATTTGCCTTTTTTGCTGCTTTTCTGCTGGCCTGCGTGCCTCACGTGGGATGGAAGCAGACCCTGACTTTCACGGCTTCGGGCTACCTGATCGCCTTTGCCTCGGAGTGGCTTTCCATCAATACCGGCTTTCCCTATGGCTGGTACTACTACATCGAATCCACAAAATGCCGGGAACTATGGATTGCCGGGGTCCCTTTTTTTGATTCGCTTTCCTACGTTTTTCTGGCCTATTGCAGCTACAGCACGGCGTTGTTGATCCTCTCGCCGCTCAAGGCCTGGCGCTGGAATCTGGTAACGCTGGAGACACGCCATATCCGCAGATCCCTGTCTGCCTTGATTCTGGGCGCGTTTTTGCAGACCTTTCTGGATATCGTGATCGATCCGGTGGCGCTCCAAGGGCGGCGTTGGTTTTTGGGACAGATTTACGGCTATCCAACCAACGGAATTCACTTCGGGGTGCCGCTTTCCAATTACGCCGGCTGGCTGGTGACCAGTTTCTGCCTTGTGGCCGCCTTCCAGCTGATCGACGCCCGTCGGCTGACCGCCGCCCCCAGAGGCGTCTGCAAGCTCCCTTTCCGCTCGCTGCTGGGACCACTCCTCTACCTGTCGGTGCTGGTCTTCAATATCTCGGTAACCTTCTGGATCGGGGAGCGTTTCATGGCGCTCTGCGGCATCCTGATCTTCACCCTGCCGTTGCTGATGACGGTGATCTCGGCTGTTCAAAGAGTCAACCGCTATTCAAAGGAAGAGTTAGGCGAACATGTCAGGGATTATCCCTGGTCTCCGGCCGCGCGCATCAAAAGTAGAATTTGAATCCATGGAAGGGTTCGTTACTTCTTCCTGCTCTTTTCCGGCACCGGCAGCTTGAGCAGACGCAATACCTGGGTCATGTCGTCCCAGACCAGCCAGAAGGATTCCATGTTGCCTTCACCCTGCCGATGCAGCAGATATGACGGGTGGAAGGTCGGCATGAGCGGAATGCCGTGGAAGTCTCGAAACTTGCCGCGCAATTTCGAAATAGGTTCATGTGTATCCAGCAGGGTCTGGGCCGCAAAGGTACCCAGCGCCACGATCACCTCGGGTTTGATTGACTGAATCTGCCGTAGCAGGAATGGCGAGCAAGCCGCGATCTCGTCCTGTTCGGGATTGCGGTTTTTAGGTGGCCGGCATTTGACCACATTGCAGATATACACATCCTCACGCTTCAGCCCCATGGCCGTGATAATCCGGTTAAGAATACGTCCCGCCTCCCCCACAAACGGCTCGCCCTGAAGATCCTCGTCTCCCCCGGGGCCTTCTCCCACGAAAACCAGCCGCGCCTGCGGATTGCCGACACCGAAAACCAAATTTTTGCGTGTTTTTACCAGCTTACAGCGTTGACAATCCCCCAGATCTTTCCTGATTTTTTCCAGGGACTCGGGATGGTGAAACCCGGCCGGCAGCGGTTGTTCAGCCGGCGCAGACAGATCCGGTTCCGCCACCGCCTGCACGACGGCAACCTCGCCGGCCATGCTGGCCGGAATTCCTTCCAGTCCGCTCTCCTGAAGCGAATTCAGGTATGCCCTGAGAGATGCCACAACAAAAGATGAAGTTACGTCATGCGTCATGGTAGGCTGCTCCTGTTGAATCATTGTGCTAACTGGGGTACCATAAATTACCGGGACTCTAGCAGCAAGTTCCGGTTCCTGTCAAAACCTTAGGCCCCTGAAAAGGAAAGAACATGGTCATTGTTTGTGCGCTCATATTCGCGCTTTTTATACCTGAATCAGCCGAAGCCTGGGGAGGCGGCATTCATCTTCAGATGGGGTTGCGCATTCTTGCAAATCTGGANCAGCTGCCGTCCGGTATGGCCGCACTGCTGGCAGCCTACCCTCTGGACTATCTCTATGGNTGTATCGCGGCCGACATCACTCTGGGCAAGAAGTTCACCCATTATCTGTTGCACTGCCACCGCTGGAGCGTGGGCAAGAAGGTGCTACAGTCGGCCCGGAGCGATGGCGAGCGCGCCTGCGCCTACGGCTATCTCAGCCACCTGGCGGCGGATGTCATCGCCCACAACTATTTCGTCCCCTACAAAATCATGCGCTCCTTTCCCGTGGCAGCCATGAAACACACCTATTGGGAAATGCGGTTCGAGACCTTTGCGGATCAGAAGACCTGGGAAAGGGCACGTGAGGTCTGTTCCGGCGACCAGCGCGCCAATGACACGCTTCTTCGCAACGTGGTTGCGCCGACCCTGTTTTCTTTCGGCACCAACAAGCGGATCTTCAACTCGATCATGCTCCTGTCGCGCCTGGAAAAGTGGCAACGGGTCATGCGGAGCCTGTCGGATAATTCACGCTATGTGCTGGCCGAGGAAGACCGGGACGAATATATGCGCATGATAGGAGAAGCGGTTCTGGATTTTCTGCAACGTCCGGATGAGTCGGATCTGCTGCTTGCAGACCCAACCGGTGAACGGGCATTGGCCATGGCCGAGGCATTCCGTAAAAATCTGCGCCTGCTTTACAAAAGTGGGCGAATAACAAAAGCGGAAGGGATGGAGCAGGTGGAAGCACTCAAGAAAAATCTGCATCGTTCCCTGCATCAACCGGAGTTGCTGGAAGACCTGCATAGCAGGTAATGTGGAATACAACTGCCGTAAATATATGGCATTCTAAAAANGAGGCTGTCAGGTCAACAAGGACCTCAGAGCCTGACAAAACGGTTTCGACCGCTACGCTTTGCCTGNTAAAGGGCATCATCGGCCCTGTTGAGGAGTGTTTCCGGGGAATCCTCGGGTCCAAAGCTGGAAATACCGAGGCTGATTGTGACTTTGATCGGTTTTTTTTGAAAATGGCTTTCCATTTCCTCAATATGGGCTCTCAGATTTTCCGCCACTGTTTCCGCGGCAATGCTGTCGGTTTCCGGAAGAATGCAGCAGAACTCCTCTCCTCCGTAGCGGGCCATGAAATCTGTTTTTCTGATAACGGAAACCGCTTTTGATGTGACGTTTTTCAATACCAGGTCGCCACCCTGGTGACCATGGGTGTCATTTACCTTTTTGAAAAAGTCGATGTCGATCATCAACACGCTGAGCGGCCGGGAATACCTGCTGTGCCGTTCGCATTCCTCTTTCAGGCGCGATTCCAGAAATCTGCGGTTATAGATACCGGTCAAGGCATCAATGGTATTCATTTCGATCAGTTTTTGCTCATAGGTGGCAAGCTCGGTCACATCCTGAACAATAAGAAACAGGCTGGTGATAGAGTTATCCTCCGCGCGGAGCGGGCCCATGGTGCAACTCTGCTGCATCAGGTCAAAACGATAACCAAAAAAACTGTCCGGCTTGAAGGGAAAGAGGAAACGATGCAGTTTCTGGGAAAAGAAAGCAAAGTTTCCGAATGAGAGAACCGCCTTGCAGTTCTTGTTAAAGCTTGGTGTACTCAGGTGCGGGAAATAATCGAAAATCGGCTCACCGATGATCTGGCCGGAGGGTATTCCGCTACGCGCCGCCATCCAGCGATTCCAGTAGCGGACCTTGATTTCTTTGTCGAGGATGACAAGCCCGATATTAACGGTATCGAAGATCTGGGCGAACTCGTTCTGTTTCATTCATACTGCTCCATGAATGTAGCCAGCGCTTTTCTCAACCAGATGATCGAATCATGGCTTGTTACCAGAAACAGGAATCCCTCCACATTGCGTTCATTGAAGCAGAAGACCGTTTTCAATACGATTGCCGATGAATCCGCATCAAAAGTGTTTGCCGGAATGGCATTGTTGGGAGAGTTGGCGGTGATGACGCGAGGTGGTGAGTACGTTACAACATCGCCAAGGAGTTCGGCAAGCTTGCCGACACAGGCGCCGATAAGAATGTTGCCGACTTCCATCAGGGTTTCCTTCTCCAGTCCGTCCATGGATTGGAAGCCGGCAGCATCGCTTTCCTCGCCAAAAATGGAGATAAGTTCCCTGCCGGCATCGGCATGGAAAATCATGAAAGCGCTGCCCTTGAAATCACCCCAGAAATTTTGCTCCAGGATACTGATGCTGTCAAACTCGCTGACCTGTGACGCAAGGTATTCCGGCAGGTCCTGAGCCTGGAACATCTCAACATGAGGAACGCTCAGAATGACATAAATGTTGATAACTTCGGCAAGGTCGGCAGCTGCCTTGCCAAAGGCGATATTCATGATTTCCTGGAGGATTTCCTTCTCTTCGGAGGAGATTACTTCCTGACGGTAGTCCATGCGCTTATCCAATTCGTTCTTCAGCTTGCGACAGTGCGTCCTCGACGGTTTCCTTGGTGGGGGGTTTCTTGACAACCATCATGGCGCCCAGGCTCAGGACGTTGCTGATGGATTTGGCCTGAATGTCGGCGGTACAGACGATGATCGTGGCGTTCGGATCGAATTTTCTGATTTCTTCCGTTGCAGATGCGCCGTCCATAACCGGCATGGTGAGGTCCATAAAGGTCACATCCGGTTGGCCCACCTTGTACGCCTCAACCCCCGCCAATCCGTCGCCTGCTTCAAAAAACTCATAGCCACGGTCTTTGGGGATACAGCTTTTCAGCATTTTTCTGGAAATTGGAGAATCATCGACGATCAGTATTTTTTTGATCATATCAGTGGTCTGCCTTATATGCAGGATGGAATGAGTATGCTAATGAAATTTTTCGCGGGTTTTCGAAGAACTGAATGTAAAACACTTTTACACCATGAAAGCATGAATTCATAGCCCTGAATTGGCCGGGACAAATTTTTCATTAGGCGCGTATTCAAGGAAGCTGTTCCGCAACAATGTAGTCGAGTATAACTCCCGCCAGTTCATCTTTCGACATCAGTGGACACTCGACAATGCGGCTGTCCCGGAAGAGTAACAGCGCCCGGTTGGTTTCGACGTTGAAACCCGCATCGCTCCGGCTGACATCATTGGCCACGATCATGTCCAGGTTTTTTTCGCGCAGTTTTTTGGTGGCGTACGACTCCAGATTGTCTGTTTCGGCCGCAAAACCCACCAGAAATGGCCGTTTTTTCAGCATACCCAGTTCAGCCAGGATATCCGAATTTCTGGTTAAATGAAGCGTCAGCTCCGTGGCCTGTTTCTTAACCTTGCTTGCAGCACGCTCAACCGGGCGGTAGTCGGCCACGGCAGCTGCCTTGATAACTACCGAGCATTCCCCTGCGCGCTCCATGACGGCTGTGCGCATCTCCTCGGCACTTGTAACTCCAACCAGTTCAACGCCATGGGGAGGAGCAAGATTGACCGGGCCACTGACCAGTATTACCCGTGCGCCGCGCCGGGCGGCATTTCGTGCCAGGGCATACCCCATTTTACCTGAGGAGTAATTGCTGATATAGCGCACCGGGTCAATCTCTTCCCGGGTCGGACCGGCGGTCACCATGATGGTCCGGCCGGTCAGATCCTTGACCGTCAGAGCGGATACAGCCGCTTCAAAGATCGTTTCCGGCGCAGCCAGCTTTCCCTCACCTTCCCATCCGCAGGCCAGGGCACCCTTTACCGGCGGTACGAACAGATAGCCCAGCCGTCGAAGCTTTTTTTCATTACCCCTGTAGATCGGGTTGGTAAACATGTTGACATTCATGGCCGGAGCAATCAGCACCGGCGCCTTGGTGGCCATGACTGTTGTGGTAAGCATGTCATCGGCGATGCCATTGGCAATTTTGCCGATGACATCGGCCGTGGCCGGAGCGATCATGAACAAGTCGGCCCGGTCGGCCAGGGAGATATGACTGATTTCGCGCTCGGCAATCAGGTTGAAAAGCTCTGTGTGAACCGGATTGGCGGATAGTGTCTGGAAGGTGAGCGGTGCAATGAATTCCTGTGCCGCGCGGGTCATGATGACATGAACATCGGCGCCCGCCTTGGTGAGCAGGCGCACAACCTCGACCGCCTTGTAAGCGGCAATACCGCCGGTAATTCCCAGAATAACCTGTTTGTTATGGAGCATGACGGACTCCTCGTTTCACGTGATGTATGTATGAAATAGGGCTAGCAATACGGGTTATAACGCTTTTCGTGACCGATGGTAGTTTGCGGGCCATGCCCGGGATACACCACAACATTGTCCGGCAGTGTAAAGAGTCTGGTCTGCACGGATTCGAGAAGTTGTCCATAGGAACCGCCCGGCAGATCGGTGCGGCCGATTGCATCAGCAAAGAGTGTATCCCCGGTGATGACCTTTTTTTCAGCATCTATGTAGAGACAACAGCCACCCGGCGTGTGCCCCGGTGTGTGCAGAACGGCCATACGCTGTTTTCCGAAGGTGATTTCCATGCCATTGGTAAGGAATGTATCCGGTTGGGGAAATTTTTCTCCCGGAGCACAGTAGGCCCTGGCGACATCGGTGTCGCGACCCATCATGGGCACGTCGTCGGCATGGATCATCAGGTCGGCGCCAAAATGTTCTTTTACCGCCCGGTTGGCGCCGATATGATCAAAATGGCCGTGGGTGTTGATAATATGAACGATGGTCAGTCCCCGCCATTCCACCGCGGCAACAATCTCTTCGGCGTTTCCACCGGCATCAATAATAACTCCCTCGCGTGTTTCTTCGCATCCGAGTATAAAACAGTTGACCATCAACGGGCCGACTATCAAGCTGTCACATATCATGGGGTGCTGCTCCTCGTGCCTTTGGTCTAGTTACAGATTACATCTCATACTGCCGTGTTGACAGAGTATCCGGGGTGGTATACTGTTTTGAACAGGAAACGGAAGGGGGCTTGGACAATGCAAAAACCGTGGGTGGATCAAGAAAGCTGTATCAGCTGCGGACTCTGCATCTCCGCTTGTCCAGGAGTTTTCCGATTCAACAGCAAGGGAAAATCCGAATGTTTTGATTCCTCCGGAGCTCCTGAAAAAGATATTCAGAGCGCCATCGACGCTTGCCCCGTCCAGTGTATCAGCTGGGAAAACGACTGAAACAGAGGAGGCTATCCATGGAATCTTGGGTTTGCACTATTTGTCAGTATGTTTATGATCCTGCTGCCGGTGATCCGGACAATGGAGTTACCGCCGGAACCCCCTTTGAATCCCTGCCCGCCGAGTGGTGCTGCCCGGTGTGCGGAGCAGGCAAGGATGCCTTTGAAAAACAATAGGCGCCACCAGAAAAGTTTCCAAAAAGCCCTCGCAGTGCGAGGGCTTTTTTTTCGCTGCATGCTTCCGGTGACCCGGAAAGTCCATGAAATCGTTGCTGTGCAATAGTTTATCACGCTAGCAAAAGAGGTTTCCAAAGTCAAGGGCACTGCATGTACGAAAAACACGCCTGCTCTGGCAACCACCGTGGTCGTATGTGTGCTGCCGTGCAACCTCAAAAACACGCCACACCCTTGGCAAACAAATGTAAAATCCCTGAAAGCGTGTATACTTTTCTCATTTCAGTTGACTAACGGGGGCTGCTTCGGTGGTGCGTGTCCCACGCATTCCGGCAGGATTCTTTGATGCCGGAAACAAGGCTGCCATTGACCATGCCCCGGCTCTTGAGATGTAGCTGTCAGCCATACCGTTGGAGAAAACAACCCATGCCCTTATCTCTGCGCCATGTTGCTCTTTTGCTGATTCTGATGCTGGTCCGGGTTCTGCCGGCTTTTGCCGAACAGGGAATGGCCATTGACCCGGCCAGCTGCCTCGGCTGCCATAGTGACAAGATTCCTATCCTGGCTTTTGCCAATTCCGTCCACGGCAAAAACGGCTGTACCAGCTGTCATGTCGACATCACCGATCTTGCCAGTCACATGCGGCATGAGTTCAAGCCCCGCAAGGTTCAGTGCGAGTTGTGTCACAAACGGGAAACCGCGGAACATTTTAGCAGCGTTCATATCAACAAGGGGGTCATGTGCGCAAACTGCCATACCGATATCCACACACAAACACCCTGGAAAAAGGATAAACGCCGGGTAGTTGCCAAGTGCATCCAATGCCATGATAAAGAGTCGGCCTACCGGAATTCGGTCCATGGCAAAGCGGTTGCGGCCGGTGTAACGGATTCTGCTGCCTGCAACGACTGCCATGGCCTGCACGATATCAAGGCGCTGGGTGATCCCAACAGCCGAGGCAAAAAGGAGTTTCACACAAAGGTTTGCCTGAAGTGTCACGGCGATAAAAAGATGATGGACAGAAACAAGGTCACCAACGTTGCGGTCAGCACCTATTTTGAGAGTTATCACGGCAAGAATTTCCGTCTTGGTTCTCCGGAAAGGGTTGCCGGCTGCGCCGACTGTCACACCTCCCATTCAGTACTCCCCCCCAGCGATCCGAAGTCGAGCGTCAACCCCGGCAACCTTGTCAAAACCTGTAGTAAATGCCACACCAGAGCAACCATGCTCTTCACGAAATATCACGCCCACGGCGAACACAGGGACCGCAATAAATATCCGCTGCTCTTCTACACCTTTATCGGAATGACCGCCCTCTTGGTCAGCACCTTTGCCGTGTTCTGGCTGCATACCCTGCTCTGGATGTTCCGTGGTTTCGTGGAAAACCGCGAAAAAGCCGCCCGTTTGATGGAGGATGAACTTCCGCATCATATCCCGGGTGCAAACAGGCAGTACCGGCGCTTTACGCGGCGGCACGTTCTTCTGCACATTCTGGTCATCATCAGTTTTCTGGGACTTTCCCTGACCGGCCTGCCGCTTAAATTCAGCGACCAGGTCTGGGCCCAGACGTTGATGGACCTGTGGGGCGGCACCGCCAACGCGGGACTGATTCACCGCACATGCGCGGTGATCACCTTTATCTATTTCGGCGCGGCCTTGTTCATGAGCATCCATTTCCTGTTTCTCAGAAAGGACCTCAAGGGCAATTTCATCGAACGCCTGTTCGGCCCCGACTCATTGTGTTTCAATCTTCGCGACCTCCAGGATGTGGTTGCCATGGTCAAATGGTTCTTCTTCAAGGGGCCCAAACCGACTTTCGACCGCTGGACCTACTGGGAAAAATTCGACTTTGTCGCGGTCTTCTGGGGAATGTTTGCCATCGGCGGTTCCGGCCTGATGCTCTGGTTCCCGGAATTTTTTGGCCAGTTCCTGCCCGGCTGGACATTCAACATAGCCACCATAGTTCATTCCGATGAGGCGCTTTTGGCCACCGGCTTCATCTTCTCGGTTCATTTCTTCAATACCCATGGACGGCCGGAGAAATTCCCCATGGACTTCGTCATATTCAACGGCCAGGTCTCCAAGGAGGAGATGATTGAAGAGCGCGGCGGCCAGTGGAAGCGATATGAAGAAGAGGGCATCACCGAGCAGTTTGCCTGCCGAAAGAGTAGCGGCATTGCTTACGACTTTTTTTTCAAGGGCTTCGGATTCATGGCTGTATTTATCGGCATCTGCTTGCTTTTGCTGATGATATTTGCATTCCTGCGTGGGACACACTGAGGTAAGAGATATGGAACTGCGCGAGCGCAACATATTCAAATATATCATGAACAGCATCAGCATCATCGGCGCTGTCATGGCCCTGGTCGCAACGGTACTGATCGTTGCCTTCCTGGCTCTCGAGACATTTACCGGACTGGAAAATCCCTACCTGGGCATGTTTGTCTATTTTGCCTTTCCCGGAATGCTGATCCTGAGTTTGCTGTTGATCCCGTTCGGCGCCTGGCGCGTCAGAAAAAGCCTGAGGAACCACCCGGAACTGGGCATACCGGCCTTGCCGCGTCTTGACCTGAATGATCCTCATATTCTCAGACTGTCCATTTTCTTCGTGGTCGCAACGGTGATCTTTTTTCTGGTAGTGGGAGTCGCAGCGGTCAAGGGATTTGAATACACCGAATCCACCAGCTTCTGCGGCGAGCTCTGCCACACGGTCATGCAGCCGGAACACACTGCCTGGCGGAATTCGCCCCACGCCAAGGTCAGATGTGTCGAGTGCCATGTGGGGCCAGGCGCCAAATGGTATGTCAAAGCCAAGCTGTCCGGTCTGCGGCAGGTGTGGGTGGTACTGACCCATTCATGGCCCACTCCGATCCAGACCCCGATTGGAAACCTGCGGCCGTCGCGGGGGACCTGCGAGCAATGCCACTGGCCGGAGAAATTCTATGCCGGCCGCCAGAAACTGTTCTATCACTACGCTCCCAACGAACAGAATACCCCGCGTGAAATCGACCTGATGATCAAGATCGGCGCGACCACCAAGGCACCGGAAACCAAGGGAATCCACTGGCACATCGGCCAGGAGGTAACCTATATCCCCGGCGACAAGAAACGCCTCAGCATCCCCTATATTGCGGTCAAGGGCAAAGACGGCAAGATCACGGAATACATGGATCCGGCCAGGCCGCTTTCACATGTGGAGATTTCCAAGGCGGAAAAACGCCTCATGGATTGCACCGACTGCCACAACCGGCCAAGTCACATCTACAAATCACCGGGTGATGAAATGGACCGCTATCTGGCCTCCAACATGATCGACCGCAGCCTCCCCTTTATCAAGAAGATAACGGTCAAACTGCTTGAAAAGCCCTATAGCTCGTCGCAGGAAGCGGCCACGGCTCTTGATGCCGCCATCAAGGCCTACTACACAGAGAATTATCCCACGCTTGCCGTCCGGAAGGCCGCCGCCATCGCCGGCGCAATCGAACATGCCCAGGATATCTACCGGCGCAACTATTTTCCCGCAATGAAAGTTTCCTGGCGCACCTACCCGAACCACATCGGCCATTTCTATTCACCCGGCTGTTTCCGCTGCCACGACGGCAAACACTCATCGCCGGAGGGGCGGATCATTACAAAGAACTGCAAGAACTGTCATGACGTTCTGGGCCAGATTCAGGAGAATATCCCCCCGGGTAAACGGGTGACCGGGTTTGTACACCCGGCCGACATCGGCAGTGAACTCTATACAACCAACTGCAGCGAGTGCCATTCCGCCAGCGTCCATGATATGCCCAAATCCGGGAGGCTTTAAGGCACAATTTATGTGAAATATTTTATGAACCCCGCGATAATCTTGCCCATGAAAAACAGCATCCTGCACTTACCCTCCCACGATAGCCCCCAACTCACACTAAAACACACAGGTTTCAACATTCTGGTGTGCCCCCCAAAGGCTCGCCGTGCGCCAGCAGTCGGTCATGCCAACCCACCGGCTTATTATGACTTTATTTCTAATTAAATTAATTGACTTCTGCTTTGTTAGTGCCGTATTAACAAGTCATTTGAAATTCTTTTTAACAAATCAACACAACCATACCGTGAGTTCCCCAAGCTCGAGGTAAAACAGATCAATCGAGGTATGATTCCGTCATGCAAAATATCGTCATTGACAAACCGTATAAATTTGTCCCGCCTAAACGCAGCCATCTATGGCCCGGTCTTATCCGGCCATTTCTTCCCTGGTTAGTCAAAAAATACCACGGCATTGAATCGACGGAGTTCATAGGTCTTGAGAAGCTCAAACGTTCCATTGATGCCGGCCATGGGATTGTGCTTGCTCCAAACCACTGCCGGCCGTGCGACCCGATGATTCTCAGTATGATGCCCGCAGCATTATCACAGTCTCTCTACATCATGGCGAGCTGGCATCTTTTCATGCAAGGACCACTTTTGTCCTGGATACTCCCCAGAATGGGCGCGTTCAGCATGTACCGGGAGGGGCTCGACAGAGAAGCGCTCAAATGCGCTGCTCAAATACTGACTGAAGCAAGGCGCTCTCTGGTCATTTTCCCCGAGGGAGTGATTTCGCGTACCAACGACCGCCTGAACAATCTCATGGAAGGCACCGTCTTCATAGCAAGAAATGCCGCAAAACAGAGAGCCGCGCTGAAAAACCCCGGCAAGGTAGTGATCCATCCCGTCGCAATAAGATACTTTTTTGATGGTGATATAGATAAGGCACTTGAGCCGGTTTTAGAAGAGATCGAGAAAAGATTTTCCTGGCATCCGCAGAAGCAAAAATCCATTGAAGAGAGAATTTACCTGATTGGGGACGCACTGCTATCATTAAAGGAAATCGAATTTTTCGGAGAAGCCCGGAAGGGAGATTTCAGTGACCGGACAAAAGTGCTTATCGATCAACTTCTCGTTCCTCTTGAAAATGAATGGCTGAAAAAAGCGACGACTGAAGCGAATGTTGTTTTGAGAGTAAAGGCACTGCGCTCGGCGATTCTTCCAGATATGGTTTCAGGCGAGATCAACGAAAATGAACGCTCGCGTCGATGGAAACAGCTTGCGGATCTGTATCTTGCGCAGCAGATTTATTTCTATCCCCCTGATTATTTCAGCTCTCCTCCAACAAAGGAGCAAATGCTGGAAACGGTGGAACGGTTCGAGGAGGATTTGACTGATATAGCGCGTATTCACAGACCTCTGCATGCGACGGTAGAGATTGGAGACGCGATAGAGGTCAGTCCTGTCCGCGAACGCGGACTTGAAAACGATCCTGTCATGACAACATTACGGAGCGAACTCGAAAGAATGCTTATAAAAATAAAGGAAGAAAAACATGCTCGATGACTCAAGACGTACCAGAAATGATGTTCGCGGAAAAACAATTTCCGATCTTTTTCTCCTTCTGATTCTCCTTGCCGGAATAGGACTTGCGTTTTATTTCCTCAAAACGGAAGAAGGAGTTTCCTTATACAAACAATACGGCCTGAAAATCGGGATAATTGTCCTTTCGCTGATAGCCTGGTTTAAATCGCAGTCGATGATTGCCGGAAGGGAGATGAACTCCGGGCTGATCGGGGATGGGATCCATGAATTGACTGAAAAGATCAATTCCTATTTTGCCGACAATGCCAAAAAGGCGAATATTCTGCTTGTGGTGACGTCACTGCTTATTGATTTTTTCGGGCTTTTCATTATCGGCGCGGCTATCTTCGGTCCGTCGATGAAGCCGTTTATTGCTCTTCTTATTCTGTTCGCAATGAGGCAGGTCTGCCAAGCTTTCTGCGCTTTGCCTGCCCCTCCGCAAATGATTTGGAGAAATCCCGGATTTCCCTCTCTGCTTGTTACGTATGGCGTGTCGAATGATTTCTTTTTTTCCGGCCACACAGCAGTTGCGGTTTTGGGCTCCATCGTAATTTTCAATCTCTGTCCCTTGTGGCTTGGAGTGGTTGCCGGACTGGTTGCTATTTTTGAAATGGCGGCGGTCCTGGTACTCAGGGCTCATTACACCATGGATGTTTTTTCCGCAGTGGTTGCAGCGTTCTGCTCCTACGGTTTGGCTTCATGGATATGTACGTTTGTTTGACTCGGGGATGGGTCTGCCGTAACGCCACGTTGGAGCTTGTAGAACCGGCTTAATGTAACGTGCTTTTACGACTGGCAGTGCCGGCATTGCGAATTGTTTTATCGCTTGATTACAACATCTTCCGCAGATACTGCCCGGTGTAGGACTTGGTCACCGTGGCCAGGTGTTCCGGGGTTCCGGCGGCAATGATTTCTCCGCCCCGGTCGCCCCCTTCCGGCCCCAGGTCTATCAGCCAGTCAGCGGTTTTGATCACATCCAGATTGTGCTCGATAATCACAATGGTATTGCCGGTGTCAACCAGACGCTGGATCACCTCCAGCAGCTTGCGAATATCCTCGAAATGCAGGCCGGTGGTCGGCTCATCCAGGATATAGATGGTGCGGCCGGTGGCGCGTTTGGAGAGTTCCTTGGCCAGCTTGACCCGTTGGGCCTCGCCGCCCGAGAGCGTGGTGGCCGACTGCCCGAGCGTGATGTACCCCAACCCGACCTCTTCCAGTGTTTTGAGTTTGTTCTTGATGCGTGGGATGGCGCCCATGAACTCCAGCGCCTGGGAAACGGTCATGTCAAGCACATCGGCGATTGATTTCCCCTTGTACAGAACCTCCAGTGTCTCGCGGTTGTAGCGCGCCCCCTTGCAGACCTCGCACTCCACGTACACATCCGGCAAGAAATGCATCTCGATTTTGATAATACCGTCGCCGGAGCAGGCCTCGCAGCGTCCTCCCTTGACATTGAATGAGTAGCGCCCCGGTTTGTACCCCCGCAGCTTGGATTCGGGGAGATTGGAAAACAGATCGCGAATGTCACTGAACACGGCCGTATAGGTGGCGGGATTGGAACGCGGGGTGCGGCCGATGGGCGACTGGTCAATGTTGATGACCTTGTCCAGATGCTCCAGGCCGAGTATGTCCCTGACAGCTCCGGCTTTTTCGCGGCTGCGGTAGAGCCGTTGACTGAGCACCTTGTGAAGGGTATCGATCACCAGCGTGGACTTGCCTGAACCGGAAACGCCGGTTACGCAGGTCATCACTCCCAGCGGGATCTGCGCGTCAATGTTTTTCAGGTTGTTCTCCGTGGCTCCGACAATGCTCAGGTATTTGTCCGCCGTGCGCCGTTTTTTGGGCACGGCAATGGACAATTCGCCCGACAGGTAGCGTCCGGTCAGGGAATCCGGATTTTTCATCACTTCGGCCGGCGTCCCTTGGGCCACCACCTCACCGCCATGCACACCGGCTCCCGGCCCCATGTCGATCAAATGATCGGCCTCCAGGATAGTCTCCTCATCATGCTCCACCACCAGTACCGTATTGCCCAGGTCGCGCAAGCGCTTGAGGGTTGCCAGCAAACGGGCATTGTCGCGCTGATGCAGGCCGATGGATGGCTCATCCAGGATATAGAGCACTCCCACCAGGCTTGAGCCGATTTGGGTTGCCAGACGAATGCGCTGCCCCTCGCCGCCGGAGAGAGTACCGGAAGTGCGATCCAGAGAGAGGTAATCCAGCCCCACATTGACCAGGAAGGAGAGCCGTTCGCGGATTTCCTTGAGGATGCGCCGGGCGATCTCCTGCTCCTTGCCGGAAAGTAGAGACGCATTGCAATGCGTCTCTACGGACGTTGGAACAGCATTCAAACCCTCGAAGAATGCCAGACAATCCTTGATGGAGAAGGCGGTCACGTCGCGAATTGTTTTCTCCCCCACCAGCACATGCAGCGCCTCCGGCCGGAGGCGCGCCCCCTGGCACGTGGGACAGGGCATGACGTTCATGTACTTTTCCAACTCTTCCCGGGACGCATCTGATTCGGTCTCGCGCCAGCGGCGTTGCAGGTTTTTCAGCACCCCCTCGAACTCCTTCTGATAGGTATGGCGGCGGTCGCCGTCCTCTTCCCACCAGAACTCGATCTTTTCCCCCTTGGAACCGTTCAGAATTACGTCACGGACATGCTCGGGCAGGTCCTTGAAGGGCGTACAGATATCGAAATTGTAGGCTTTGGCCAGGGCGTCGAGGATCAGGTGAAACCAGCCCGAGAGACGCTTTTCCCAGGGTGCGATAGCCCCCTCCCGCAAGGACAGCTCCGGATTGGGGATCACCAGATCTGCGTCGAAATACATACGCGTACCCAGGCCGGTGCAGTCCGGGCAAGCACCGTGGGGATTGTTGAAAGAGAACAGCCGGGGAGTGATTTCCTGGTACGAGATGCCGCATTCCACACAGGCCAGTTTCTCGGAGAAGATCATGGTGTGTTTTACCCCACCCCCACCCTGACCCTCCCCCTGAAGGGGAGGGAATATCGAATCCTCCTCCCCCTTCAAGGGGGAGGTCGGGAAGGGGATGGGGTTTGGTGTCACAACATCCACCTTGACCACACCATCGGCATGGTGAAGGGCTGTCTCCAACGAATCCGCCAAGCGGCGCTGGACACCCTCCTTGACCACAATGCGGTCCACCACGATATCGATGTCGTGCTTCTTCTTCTTGTCCAGCTCGATCTCGTCGGCAAGTTCCAGTTGGCGGCCATCGATCACGACCCGTGTGAACCCTTCCTTGCGAAGCTGGTTGAGCTCTTTCTTGTACTCGCCCTTGCGGCCGCGAATCATGGGCGCCAACAGGATCAGCTTTGTTCCGGCCGGAAGCACCATGAGCTGGTCCACCATCTGGGAAACGGTTTGGAAGGTAATTTCCCTATCGCAGGAGATACAGTGGGGGTGGCCGATGCGAGCAAACAGCAGGCGCAGGTAATCGTAGATCTCGGTGACGGTGCCCACGGTGGAGCGCGGGTTTTTGCTGGTGGTCTTCTGCTCGATGGAGATGGCCGGCGAGAGTCCTTCGATGGACTCCACATCCGGTTTTTCCATTTGCTCCAGAAACTGGCGGGCATAGGCGGAGAGCGACTCAACATAGCGCCGCTGCCCCTCGGCGTAGATGGTATCGAAAGCCAGAGTAGACTTGCCTGAACCGGAGATGCCGGTGATGACCACCAGTTGATCGCGGGGGATCTCCACGTCGATACACTTTAAATTATGCTCGCAGGCGCCTTTGATGATGATCTTGTCGTGTGCCATGTTTTCGGAATTTCCTTATTTCTCGATCAGCGGTATGTATCTATTGTGTGCAGGTACCTGACTCCAAAATACACCTGATTCCTGCAATCAGTATACTGGTTGATGGGACAATAACAATGCGGCTGGCGCGGCAGCAAGGCCGCGAAGTAAGTGCGCTGTTCTCTGAACTTTGATACAGAAATGTGATTGTTGGAGAAACGCGGCAAACCAGGCCGTGTATGGGGGGCACCAATCTAATCCTTCCCCTTGATCAGAAGCCATTCCTTACCGGTCCCCCTTTTCAGGCGAACGAGGGAAAAACTTCCGTTCAGTTTTCTGCCGTGTAGGCGGAAGGTGATGCTGCCCGTCTTGAGGCCAGCCGCCATGTCAACCAGAGCTTCGTACACCCCTTGGTCCCAGATGATTACCTCTCCTGCCCCGTACTTCCCTTCGGGGATGATTCCCTCAAAGTTGCCGTATTCCAAGCTGTGGTCTTCCACCTGGATGGCCAGGCGCTTGTCGGCAGGAGACATTGACGGCCCTTTTGGAACCGCCCAGGACTTGAGGACACCGTCATGTTCGAGACGGAAGTCCCAGTGAAGGTGGGTGGCATGATGTTCGTGGATGACGAAACGAGGCATTTATTTCCTCAAGATCGAGCGGGGCTACAGGCTGATATCCGCTTCCTTGCATGCGACAGTTATTTTTTTTACGTTGCCGTCCTCTTTATGGGTCACGTCTACGGATTCCAGAAATGTAATCCGCAGACGCAACCCTTATCACTTCTTTATTTACCTACCCCTGTGAGTTGGATGTTTTTTGGTGTATCGGGATCGTTTGAAGGGATCGTGACCGTTGCCGTCTTGGTGTATGCCGACGTGGGCTTGAAAGAAACCTGAAAGTCGCAGCTCTTACCCGATTTGATGGTATGGCCAGAGCAATGGTCCCTGTTTGCCGTAAGCGTGTACTGATCACTGTTTGTTCCGCCCATGGTAATGGTCCCAATGGAGAGATCGGCAACTCCCTTCGTCGCCGTATTTTTAACGGTAAATTTGGCGGTGACGCTTTTACCGATCTTCTTGCTTCCGAAGTCGTTCTGGGCCGGCGTCACGGCAACGGTAGGAGCCTGAGTAAAGGCGGCGGTCACCGTTACATCACTATCCATGGTGATGGCGCAGGTTGATGTTCCCGTACACTGTGTCCATCCGGCAAAGGCCGCCCTGGCATCAGCCGTCGGAGCAAGGGTTATCGACGCGCCGGGAAGGAAGGACGCCGTACAGGGCGTGTTGGATGTACACGTGGCAGGTGAGTAAGGGCCCATGCTTACCTTGCCCGGCCCGGTTACGTTGACCGTGATGGTATAAGGAGTCGCCAGCGGCTTGATAAGCTCCGCGTTGTAGACATGGGGGGTGGTGTCGGTGAAGGCGATGGTTCCGCCGGCTGATATTCTGTTTGCGCCGATGGCATAGCCGCGGGATTTTGCCGCGGGAGACAGGGTTGCATGTTGGGCCGTGGGGTCTTCCTGAACCGAGGGGTCAACGTTGGTGACGAAGATTGAAACCGTATTATTGGTGTTGCGGACAATCTTGAAGGTGCGGAACTGCTGGGGAAAGTCCCTAAGTGATGAGGTCTCCACTTCCCAGAAACCGAACTCCGGATGATCGACGGGATCAGGCGAAGGCTGGGGGGTGACGACGTTGATGTGACGGTGGCCCGATAACCATAGGAGCAGGTTCGAGTAAGAGTGAAGCTTTGTAAGCAGCGTATGATCAGAAACGATGTTGTAGGGAGGCAACGGTTCGTAGTTCGCAAGATCACTTGAATCCTTATCCTTCGGGCAGAAGGACAGGAACAGCGGATAGAGTAAATTATTGGGAACACCACCCGCCTTGACGGGGTTGTCCGGTACATTCGCCCGTGGTCCTACGGGGATATGGGCGGTGATGATCATGAGCTTGCCCTCGGCCTGCCCCTTATCAAGTTCATCCACAAGCCAGTCGTATCGTGTCTGGTCCAGACAGGCACGGGCATAGGAGCTGTTCGCGGCGTATGGGTTTGGCTTGCAGGTGTCATCCAGGACTATGACCTTAAGAGGAACGTTTGCCTTGGGCTCGAAGGTGTAGGAGGCAAAATCGTTCTCGATATTGGCCTTAGTGAATCCGTGGCCCTTTGGCGTTGAAGTGGTCTTGAAGAACTCCTTCATCCAGTTCAGGGAGGTGGATGTGTCGGTGGAAAGGGCGCGGCGCTTCGAATCGGCGGCTATGATCGGCGTTGCCATGTCCGCGACCGGTCCGGCGTCTATGATGTTCCCGTACTCCGTCTTCCCGTCAATGACGCCCATGTAGTTCTGACGGACATCAAAGGTAGGAAAATCAGTGCCATCGACACCCATATCCAGAACCGTTTTGCCGGTGAGAATCTTTCGCACATAATCGGTAAAGAGCAGGCTGCCGCACCAGAACTGGTCATGATTGCCGATGGTCTGATACCAGGGAATCGACTTGTCGAGACCGGCGGACTGATAGGGTTTCTGGTAATCGATATCCTTCGCCCCCAGATGCGCCCCCGAACTTGGAGTGATCCTCTTTCCATCCATGACGTCGATATACCACCTGAGCTCATTGTATTGGTTGTTGTTTGCAACATCACCCAGGGACATGCCGAAATCGAAAGGCGTCTGGGCCGGACCGGGATTCTTGTGGAGGGCATTGATCGTCTGGACCGCCGCATCCAGGACGTGAGTAGAAGATAACATGATAGGTGAATAGGCCGAGGTGTTAACTTCGCCAAAACCCGTGTTGAGAGGGTTCACTCCCGCGTAGATCGCCTGGGCCGGAGATTCCTTGTCAACGATATGAATGTCGCTCATGGTGAAGAAAGACAAAAGCGTGTCCGCCGGGGTAGGTTCCGCCGGTACGGTTCCGTCCGGCAGAAACGGACCGTAGTCGACAGGATTCCCCCACTGCCACGAACTGTATCCATTTGGCGCATATTGGCTGACCTGATTTATCAGAAGCTTAGTAGTATCTGGGGCCAGAGCGCTGGGGCTCACTGTCCGCTGTCGCGTCGTCTCGACATCGGCGGTGATGGGATAGGTGGGGTCAGCCGCGTATCCAGACGCGGCTGCCGTAAACAGGAAGGACAAGAATACCGGAGTGAAAACTTTTCGCATGATTTCTCCTTTTCGACAGAGTTATTCTGTCATCCGCAACAGACTTGATTGCTTGCCTGTTTCTGCGGTTCGCATGGAATTACCTCCCTGATAGCATTGACATATACTAGCGCCTGTGGTGCCAATCTGGCAACATAAACGCTTTTTGCAGCATCATAAAAACAATTGCAGATCAAATCGAATGGTGATAACCCATTTATACACTATTTCTTGGGGAGTTTTCATGACGCACCAGCCTGAAACCCTGCATTACGCCGTTTCCGTGGTCGGCAAGGACCGTCCGGGTATCGTGGCCGCCATAACCGAGGGTCTTTTCCACCTTGGCTGCAACATAGCTGATTCCAGTTGCACCATGCTGGCCGGCGAATTTGCCATGATCCTGATTGTCTCCCATCCTCGCCCCTTCAGCAAAACACGCCTTTTCGATGAGCTAAAACCGGCCTGCGACCGGCTCGGCATGTTCCTGGCCGTGAGCTCCCTGACCATGGCCGACGTGCCGCAACGCGAGACCGAGGGAGAAATCTGCCTGGTTTCGGTTTACGGGGCGGACCAGCCGGGCATTGTTTTCCGGGTTACCCGCGAACTTGCCCGGCAGGGTATCAACATCACGGATCTGACCACCAAGCTGATCGGGTCAAGGGAAGAACCGGTATACGTCATGATGCTGGAGGCAGCCATACCGGATGGCCAGACGCCGGAAGACTTGGAAAAACTGCTGGAAAAACTCAAGAAGGAGCTGAATGTGGAGATCAACGTGCGTGTCGTGACACCGGTTTCCCTCTGACATATGCCGATTCAAACCATCCTGCGCTATCCCCATCCGCTCCTGAAAAAAGTCTGTCACGAGGTGACTGATATTGACCGCGATATACATTTGCTGGTCGAAGACCTGCTGGACACCATGCATGCCGGCCCCGGTTCGGTTGGTGTGGCTGCCCCGCAGATCGGCGTCACCCTGCGGGTCTGTGTTGTGGACG
>WSSedB1CaDRAFT_10000216_pt1 | contig 27434 bp, 34 predicted proteins | sample WetSurSB1Cattail_FD_9460 | JGI IMG/M metagenome (IMG submission 9460)
ACGGAGTACCACAGTTCCGGCAGAGGCGCCGCTGGCCCTGACGACAGAATTCTTTGCCGATCCGAGCAAGCAGATGCAGTGGCGCGGTTTCCTGCTGCGAAATGGTTTGCCTGCCGGTGATGCCTCGCTTGAGGCGGTGGCAATGGTGATAAGGAACTTTATTATGCCGATCTGTGCGGCTATTCGCGCAGAGAATGAGTTTTTTTTGAGCTGGTCAGCGTGTGGACCGTGGGAGGAAAAAGAATAGGTTGACGAGGAATGGTGAAGTCGTGGACTACAAGTTGTCGCCTGTGGTCGCACTGCATTTCATGCCAATTCAGGTGATTTAGCGTGTATCGTGTCATTCCTATTGGCGCATAAATCGTTATTGTGCCAATCGATCAGGGAAGTGAGAGAGGTCTCAACGTGAAAATTGAGGATTCTGTTTCAATTTCAGAGCTGTTAGAAAAATATCAGAAGCTTGTGACTGAAAACAGCAAGTTGAAAGAAGAAAATAGAGCCCTGAAGTCACAGTTGGGTATTGTGGATACGCGGATTCCAGCTGATGAAATTTCCGGGCATGAATCCGCACCCGAATTAGTCGCTCAGCAAGTTGCGGCCGATGTCTTGCCTCCAGGCATGAACAAGAACGCTGACGAAAAGGAAAAAATCAGACTGTTCATGTCGCTCTTCAAGGGACGGGACGATGTTTACGCCAGGAGATGGGAAAACAAAAAGAAGGGGACGTTCGGTTATTCGCCCTCCTGTCTGAATGAATGGAACCCCGGTGTTTGCTCAAAACTGAAAGGGACATGCGCAAGTTGCATCCATAAGACGTATGCTGTTCTGGATGAGAAAGTCATTGACGACCATCTGCGGGGGAAAATAGTCGCGGGAATATATCCGATGCTCCCTGATGAGACTTGCTGGTTTCTGGCGATCGATTTTGATGACGGGGAGTGGCGAAAGGATATCTCGGTTTTGCGGGATGTGTGTGCTGAATTTGCCATCCCTGTCTCCGTAGAGCGCTCACGTTCCGGAAATGGAAGTGTTCTTCGAAAGGCCGATATCGGCGTCCCTGGCAAGAAAATTCGGCACTTCCCTGCTTACCTACACCATGCAAAACAGACACGAGATCACTTTCAAATCGTATGACAGATTTTTCCCCAATCAGGACACGATGCCCAAGGGCGGTCTGGGGAATCTGATAGCGCTACCTTTGCAAAAGGAGGCAAGGAAGGCCGGTAATAGTGAATTCATCGACGTGAATTTTGAACCGTATCCCGATCAGTGGGTGTTTTTAGGCACGATCCAAAGGTTGTCCGAAGATGACGTAATATCGCTTACTTTAAAACTTGGTCAGGGGAATGAACTCGGAGTCTTGAAAATAGATGAAGAGGAAGCGCAAAAGCCATGGGAAGCGGCCAAGGTCAGATTACTGAAAACGGATTTTCCACGAGAAATAGAGATCGTAAAAGCGAATATGCTGTATGTCCCGAAGGCAGGTATTTCTCAAAGGGCTCTGAACCAGTTGAAACGCTTGGCGGCTTTCAAAAACCCTGAGTTCTACAAGAATCAGGCGATGCGCATGCCGACCTATGGCAAGTCGAGAATTATCTGCTGCGCCGACGATACTGCCGAATATCTCTGCCTGCCGAGAGGATGCGAGCAAGATCTGAGGTCTGTTTTTGCCGAACAGGGAGTGGGTGTCAATTGCCTGGACAAGACCAATCGCGGTAGGGAGATCAACGTTGAATTCAATGGCAACCTGAGAGACGAACAGCCCTTGGCAATGGATAGACTGCTTGAGCATGATATCGGTGTCCTTTCCGGCACAACGGCTTTCGGGAAAACGGTTGTGGCAATCAAGCTGATCGCCGAAAGAAAAGTCAACACACTCGTCATCGTCGACAAAGCCACTCTGATCACGCAGTGGAAGAACAAATTGACTGAATTCCTGACGATAAACGAGTCCCTGCCTGTATCTGACTCAGGAGTGAAAAAGAGAGGACGGAAAAAGGTCCGAAGCATAATCGGGCAACTGGGACAAGGCAAGAATAACCTGGGCGGAATCATCGATATTGCCTTGATGCAATCGTTGAACAGGAAAAACGAGGTCAAGGAATGCGTGAAGGATTACGGCATGATCATTGTCGATGAATGTCATCATGTTGCAGCTGTGAGCTTCGACGAGATTCTTAAAACCGCAAAGGCAAAGTATGTCTATGGCTTAACCGCTACGCCCACCAGGAAGGACGGGCACCATCCCATAATATTCATGCAATGCGGTCCGGTGCGATTCAGGGATGACGCAAAGAGACAGGCGGAAAAAAGGCCCTTCGATCATTTCGTAATACCGAGATTTACCTCTCTGCGGGTTCCGCTGGATAAGGACGAGAAGGACGTATCCATCCAGGAACACTATTCGCTCATGGTTGTCAACGAGATGCGTAACCAGCTGATAGTTGACGATGTGGTTAAAAGCCATGAGAGTGGCAGGAACTGCCTTGTCTTGACCGAAAGGACCAGCCATTTGGAATTAATCGCCGGAAAGCTGAGGGAAAAAATTCCCGAGGTTATGACTCTCAGGGGCGGAAGGGGTACAAAGGAAGTCGGAGAAATCTTCAAACGCATATCCGACACACCCGCGGACAAGCAATTGACGCTGGTCGCCACGGGCAGGTATATAGGGGAGGGATTCGACGAGCCGCGTCTCGACACCCTGTTCCTGACCATGCCGATTTCGTGGAAGGGGACTCTGCAACAATATGCGGGGAGGCTTCACAGGCTGTTTGAGGATAAAAAAGAGGTACAGATCTACGACTATGTGGATACCCATGTAAGAATGCTGGAGAAGATGTACCATAAACGGCTAAATGGGTATGCCTCTATCGGATATAAGGCAAAAGGTGGGGGCGTTGAGGCGGACTCAATCGACATTATTTTCGACAAGAGCAACTTTTTGTCGGTTTACAACAATGATATTCTGGCCGCGGAAAGAGAGATCCTGATAGTAAGCCCCTTCGTTACCAAAAGACGCACAGTGCAAATGATGCAAAACCTGGAGATCGCGTTGCGGAATAAGGTAAGAGTAATAGTGGTGACGAGGCCGGTAGAAGATTTTGGGGAACAGGAACCAGCTGCCTTGCAAGGGACTCTGGCTATTTTACAGGATGCCGGAGTGAGTTTGGTATTTCGTCCGAACATCCATCAGAAATTCGCGCTTATCGATCAAAGGATTGTATGGTATGGGAGTATCAACCTGTTGAGTTTCGGCAGTGCGGAAGAGAGCATCATGCGACTCGATAGCCCGAACATCGCCAGTGAGCTTGTTAAAAGTGTGGATAAACTTGGAAGTACGAGCTTGTTCTAAATTTGGGTGTGCCTCGTCAAGCTGCCAAGTCGAGCTTCACCTTTCGGCCGGCACGGGCCTCCAGGGTTATCAGCATTTTCAGGCTGAATCTCTCCCATTTTCCCCGCATCAAGTCAGATACGCGCGATTGTCCGATATTGAGCAGTTTCGCGGCTTTCGTCTGGGGCATGCTACTAGAACGAATGAATTCGCGCAGGTCGCTCATGAGAGTTGCACGCATCTGATGAATTGCGGCTTCCGCCGGATCGAATCCCAGGTCGGTAAAAATGTTGCCGCTAGACTCGGCAATTGGTTCTTTGATTGTTTATTCTCCTATCTGGGCACGTGATGCATTTCGCATATCCTGTTTAAAAGCATCTCTTTCGAAGTTTATGTCCGATGGCTCGATGGTGAACACGCGGGAGGGTTGCATTTCGCCTTTTGCGATTGCTACCGCCTCTTTCATGCTTTGATGCAGTTGCTCAAAAAGTCCTTTGTTCATGGCGCTCCAACTCCAATGACGTTGCCTCGTGTGACCGGAGAACTGCCTATGCTGTTGCTTTTTCCACTACCGCTGCCATTCCGCCATTGGCCTCGGCCACATTGCACAATGCCAGAAGAAATGTTTCCCTGTCCCCCTCTTCGAGTGCTGCGTTCAGATATGCCGCAGCTTCAACCGGGTCTTTCAACGCCTCTATCAGGTCTTTCTGGTATTCGGTGATTTGTGCCATGCCATCACCTCTTTCTGGGGGCTAGCAGGTAGGGTTCCGGGGATTCGATATACAAATATTGGAAGTTAAGTTGCCTCGTGCGCCGGTATTTCGGGTTCCACTGTCAAACGCAGCCCCATGCTATGCAACAGTTTTGAAATACTGTTGAACTCTGGATTACCCTGTTTCGACAACGTCTTATAGAGACTTGAGCGACTGACATGCGTCTTTTTCGCAATGGTAGTCATGCCGCCATTGGCCTGGGCAACATCCCGCAATGCCAGCAAAAAAGCCTCTTTATCGTTGTCCTCTATCACTGCGTTAAGAAAAGCAGCAGCGTTGGCCGGGTCTTTCAGCCATTCAAGATGATACTCGTCATAATTGCCGGTTTTTCTTGCCATGTTCATCATCCTCTCTGCTGGCGTTGCCAATATGTTTTAGCAAGCTTTATGTCTTGGCTCTGGGTTGACTTGTCGCCGCCAATCAGAAGCAATACAACCGTTCTACTGTTCATGGCATAATATAGGCGATAGCCGGGGCCATAATCGATTTTCAGTTCATTGACCCCGTCACCCAAGGCCTTGACCACACCAAAGTTGCCGAGCTTCACACGGTTAAGCCGTGCGCTGATTCTGGCATGCGCGTTACGGTCTCGAAGATTTGATAGCCACTCCAAAAACGGTGCGCTGCCGTCATCTTCAAGGAAATATTTTAGTCGGTAAGCGACATCTATCATATTTTATTGTATCCTTTGGAAGACATGTTGGCAAGGAGAATATTTTACAGGAGATCAAGTCGGTTTCTTGGTACTGATTGAAATAATCTTTCCTTTCGCACCAATAATGATGCTGTTCAGCTTCCTTTCCCACGCCTCCAGCGCCATCTGCTTTTCCTTGTCGTAGCGGTACTGGTTATAAACCTTGATCACGCCCTGCTTGGCATGATTGAGAACGGCATCAATCACCTCGTCCATAGTACCCATTTCGGCCAGAAAGGTTGCCGCCGTTCTTCTCAGGTCATGCTGTGTGAACTGATCAACCCCCAGTTTGTTCTCGGTTGCCGACTTACCGTCGGCATCGAACAGGGGGTTGCCTTTGCTATCGGTGATTGGCCATGCCAGATTGCGTCGTACCGCCACGCCCAAGGCATGTGCCTCGATCTTCTTGATCTTGTCTTTGTGCGGGCAGGGGAACAGAAAATCCTTCTCCTGCCCGTCACCGATCAGGCCCAGGGCAAGGTCAGTCAGGTAGACGCGGTGGGACCGGTCGTTTTTCGCCCTTTTCGATGGGATCGTCCACCAGCGGCCGTCGATCTCAGCGGAGCGCATGCCGATTACCTCGCCCGGTCGTATTTTTTCTCTTCCGGCTTTAATTTCCTGATCACGGTGTCGGCACGTCAATTTTTCTCTTGCAACTCCCTTTCCAGGAAGCAACCTTCTGGAAGAAAACGTCTCCACTCCGGCAATCAGATCTGAATGCAATGGGCCATGCCCCCGCATCCGCGAATCCATCGCCCCCTCAACTGGGGTTTTAGAAAACAAATTGACAAGCCTTCATAGAACTGTTAAAAGGGCTAAAATTTTTAGAACGATAAACGATAATACTTAACCATTCGTAAGAATGGGGCGGAAAGCCTAAGGGTCTTACTGAGATAGCCGGGTTGCCGAAATATCACTGATATTCGGTCCCGGCTTTTTTTATTGTTAAAATATCAAAAGGAGTTCGAGGCAGCACGAGATGCGCCTTTATGGGGCGTCGTAGGATGCCGATTCGCGTTGGCGGCGGAAAACGGCATTAGAGCAGTTGGTGGTACACGATAATACTCAACCATCCGCGAGGGTGGGGCGGAAAGCCTATAGGGTCTCACTGAGACAGCCGGGTTGCCGAAATATCACTCGATTTTCGGACCCGGCTTTTTTGTGTCCGGATACGGAAATTTTAATTTCACATTGTTGAGAAAAGGACCTTATTTTACCTATGCGCCGAATTTTTAGCCTGTCACTCATATCCAATTTGCTTCATCTTATGGCTTTATGTCTGTTCATATTAGCTCTCAATGGATGCGCTACGGTAAAAGGTGTCCAAGAACAATCATGGCTTGTTCCAGACCATGTTGAAAAGGAGATCGAACGAAATAAGTTTTCTGTTGCAAGAGGAGATGATGTCATTGGCCGGCTGGCAGTCACCAGGCTTGAAAAGGGGGATACGCTACCGGATATTGCAAGGCACTTTGGTTTGGGGATCAATGCAATCAGTGCGGCTAATCCAGGGACGGATATATGGGCTCCTGAGGCCGGAGAGCGTATCATTTTACCTCTGAGTTTTATCCTGCCGGACACTCCGAGAAAAGGCATTGTAGTTAATTTAGCCACCATGAGGATCTTTCAATATAAAGGGGATAGCAAGTCACTGGCGGTGTCGACCTACCCGGTCGGCGTCGGAGCTGAGGATCGTCCCACGCCCACAGGTCAAACGCGCGTTGCGCGCAAGGCAGTTCGGCCGACTTGGCATGTGCCTGCTTCAATTGCCGAGAGACATCGAAAAATAGGTGATATTCTCCCTGCGCAAGTTCCGCCGGGACCTGAGAATCCCTTGGGAGAATATGCGCTTTATCTCAGTAAAACGGGTTATCTGATGCATGGAACCAATAAACCGGCCAGCATCGGCCTTCAGGCAACCAACGGCTGCATGAGGCTCTATCCGGAAAACATAAAGACGCTCTTCAATGACACTCCGGTTAATACACCTGTTGCCATTATAAACCAGCCATATCTCATTGGCCAACGCAATGGAGTGCTTTACATGGAAGCTCATACGCCTCTTGAAAACTCGGGCACTGTTGAGCAGCAGAAGATGTATGAAAAATTGAAAACTATCGAAAAGAAATCGGCGCGCAAGCTTGACTGGAAAAAAATAAAGGAGGTGCAGGCCGAGGCCCGGGGGATTCCCGTTCCTATCTTCGAAATGAGGCCAGGGAGTGAAAAAGAGGCTCCAAAAACCATAGAAGTCAAGCACCCGGACAAACTGTATGGCAAACCGGAAATACCAAAAATGAAAATGGAGGCGTGGTATGTCCTGGCTGCCGATGTGCCTGACGAGATTGACGCTCTGAGGATGACCGCTATTATCAACCACCAGGGTCCGCCAATCCCGGCACGGGTGTTGTCAAAGAGCAATGGCTACCGTGTTATCGCCGGTCCGTTCAATGGTATCAATGAGGCCAAGGATGTAGTTAAACGCCTTAAAATGGATTTGGATATAGATGGTAAATTGATTGAGCTTGCAGGGAAGTAGTTACGTCTTCCTGCAATAATCAATGTGAATAGTATTTGTGAAGTAGCGCCTTGTTTTAACAGTCACTGTCAAAATAGGGCGAACCTAACCGAAAGGAGGTGATTTGAGATGAAGAAAAGTCTATTGCTGATATCAATGATGTTTGTTTTCGCTATTTCATTGATGAGTTGCGCAACAACCGGTGACCTCGAGAAAGTGCAGGCGCAGCAAAATATGAATAGCGCGAAAGCTGATCAGGCGTTGCAGGATGCACAAGCTGCCAAGGCGGCAGCCGATGCTGCCGCGTTAAAGGCCGATGCTGCCGCGGCCCGCGCCGAAGAGGCGACAAAGAGGGCAGAGGAAAAGGAAAAAATCGCAGATGAAAAGGCGAAAAGGGCTGACGCTACTTTCCAGAAATCGATGAGGAAATAGGTCAATTCCAGGGAGCTGTTTACTTTGTGTCTTTAGTGCTCCGGATAATGAAGTGGCAGGGTCTCAAAACCCTGCCATTTTATTATCCACCATGCAAGTATGTCCGGACCATTCGAACATTTACCTGTTAAGCCAGGATATCATGCTGTTAGCACAAGATATTCCTGATGCTTTCTCCAAGGGGTGAGGAGATGAGGAAACTGGGAATCTTCAAAATCTTACTAATAACACCAATTCTGATCTGTGGATGCAGTAGCTTTAATGGAGGATTTCAGGCCAAGCCAACCTTCGAAGAAGCGAATGATCTATTTAGCCGGGGAAACTATAAGGCTTCTCTGAACAAATATGAGCAGATTATTGAAAATAATCCCGCTGCGAGAGACAAGGTCCTATTTGAAATGGGTATTATTTATGCCTATCCGAAGAATGAACAAAAAGATTATCAGAAATCCCTTGAATGCTTTCGGAAACTCATAAAGGAGTACCCCGGAAGTGTGTATCGGCAAAACAGTGAAATGATGGTATTTAACATCAATAATGTCACTATCAAGGATAGGATGATTACCGCGCAGCAAACACAAATCGGTTCTCTCCGGCAAGATGTTAAAAACAAGGAGAATGAAAATAGTGTGTTGCAACAAAAAGTTAAAGAACTTGAACAAAAAATTTTGGATTTTGCAATCAAGAAGAGGTCGGTAGATAAGATTCTGATAGAAAAACAAGAACGACGATTGATGTTGATCTCGAAGGGTGAGGTGATCAAAACCTACAAGATAGCCTTGGGGGGGAACCCGAATGGCCCTAAAGAAAGACAGGGGGATAACAAAACTCCGGAGGGAACCTACTTTATCGATTCAAGAAACAAGGACAGCCATTATCACCTGTCACTTCATATTTCCTATCCAAACGAGAACGACAAAAAGCGAGCGAAAAAACTAGGTGTTGCTCCGGGCGGAAACATCATGATCCATGGAATAATGAAGGGGTTCTCGTGGGTTGGCGATTCTCACTCAGATGTTGACTGGACGAAAGGGTGTATTGCCGTGACAGACGAAGAAATTGAGGAAATTTACAAGTTGGCGCCAATTGGTACGATTGTTGAGATACGGCCAGGAAGCATGATGGGGAGTAGTTGATTTGCTGACTCGTTATTGATCAGACCCGGCCAAGTCAAAAGCTACCCTCTTGTCGCCATTGTTCCAACAATACGTGACAGTCCCGCGTCCTCATGACTTGGGGGGACGTTCCTTTCTATGTGACTAACTTCTGGAATGTTTCTTTGAGTTCCGGTCTCTCCCGCACCAACCGTTCTCCCCGCTGTACCGCAATGCTTATACCAGAAGAAGTCAAGCCAAGTGCCTTGCCGACTGCAATTCCTTTTCGGCCAAGTTCAAATACCGCAAAATACGCCACAATCCCACGTGCTTCCGAGATCGAACGGGCTTTGCCGGGTCTTAAAACCGCTTCGGGCTGCACATTAAATACAGCCGAGACCCGGCGTATCAGTTCCGGTAATGCCATTGATTTCGGCAGTCTATCCCGCAACGTTTCGTATTGCTGCAAGCTGTCTACAAAATCGCCACTGCCCAGGATCCGCTCGTCGAAATTCCCCCAATCTTTATCACCGAAATCTATCCGTGCCATACTGCGCTTTAGTCCACCACCCACAAGATCGGCACGGTGCCCTGCCTCTAACCGATCAACAAACAAGGCACAGTCTTCGTCATCAAGAAAAATGTCTCGTTTTTCAATGCCCCGGACGATGACGTGCTGCAATAGGCCGGGGATATCTAATCTGGCTGTGCGTGGCATGGGTGGAATACAGAAGACAAGAGAGAGTCAGTCAAATAGAAAGGGACGTCCCCCTGGAAGTTGCGTGGCGAAATTGGAAAAAACATCCGGCAGTTATGTCGTCAAATTTGGTCACGTGGATATTACTCCGGCAACTAAACAGAACGAACGCTTTGTAGATAATTGATACAACAAGCTGTATTTGATAGATAATTCAGATGGGTTTTGTAATCAGGTTGATATGTTTTGTTGCCGGAGTAATATTGTGTGAGTACAGTTGGATTGGATGAAGAAACAGTACGAACATATGTGATGAATCAAGAGAAACTGGATCGAAAACACGAAGAACTCGACTTAGACTAAGCCCTTTTTTCAGGGGCTTTCCTCAAGCCACCTGCTAAGCAGGTGGTTCGTGACTAATTTTAAGTGTTATGTTGCAGGATTTCCAGCCCGATTTTCTTGAAGTTCAACAAAAAAGGAGGACACAAGTATGAAACGGGTAGTGATGACAGTGTGTGCGGTTCTTCTGAGTGCGACGTTCCTGTGTCTGCCTGCCGGGGCTAAGTCTGAAAAACAGGAGAGATTATCAGCCCAGGACGTGCTCGTTAAGAGTGAAGTCGAAACGGCGGTCAGCATGCTTCAGGCAATCTATGCAAGGTATCAGCAGGGGACAATGACCCTGGAGAAGGCAAAAGAGCTTGGGGCCGATCTCCTGCGGGAACTTCGGTACGGGACCGACGGATATTTCTGGGCCGATACAATGGAAGGCGTCAATGTGGTTCTCTACGGCCGAAAAGATGTGGAGGGACGAAATCGTCTTAAAGACAAGGACCCAAAAGGCACGTTCTATATTAAGGAATTTCTGGCAAAAGCCAAGGCTGGTGGCGGGTATGTCGACTACATGTTTTCAAAGAAGGGACAGACCACAGCGCAACGCAAAAGATCGTATGTGCTCCTGTTTAAACCATTCGGATGGGTTGTCGGTAGCGGATACTACCGCTGACAAGCCCAAAGGAAGCGGAGGTGTTTCAGATCTAAACAATCAGGCTGGGAAGTAAGCGTGTCTGAATCTATCAATGCAAGGGTTGATTCCGAGATAGAGTAAACGTTTATGCTGTAGAAAGAAGGGCTGGTTGGAGGAAAGAACGCATTGCTCGGCGAGAGGTATCGGCAACTTACCCCCGTGGGGTCATGTTCACCATTGATACGGAAACCGGTTTCCGGGACGTGGTGCTCATCAATGGCGCTTACGGGCTGGAAACCATCGCCACAGCGGCATTTACGGCCAGGCGCCCAGTGATTACCCTGAATTTGCGGCATTTCTCGTCCGGGAAGGGATTGATTCCATCTCCCTCAATCCCGACTCGGTCACGAAGATCACCCTCAGGGTTCTGAAGATGGAAAAGGAGTTGGATGTTGTCGGGAAAGCGAAGTGACCGCAGGCGGCATGCCACGGAAAGAGTCACGATCCAGGGGGGACATGACGCAGCGCGGTAACTGCAGGGGAAGGGCGCCATGCAGGCACTGCCATCCTATATTCGTCTTCATGAAACGGGGGAGCTGGCCAGGCGGATCGATGCTGTTCATGCAGTTCTCCGGGACTGTACCCTCTGTCCCCGGCATTGTCACGTCAATCGTCTGGAGGGTGAAAAAGGTGTCTGCCGGGTCGGAAAGCTCCCCGTGGTTTCCAGCTTCGGGCCCCACTTCGGCGAGGAGCTCCCCCTGGTCGGGCGGCATGGCAGCGGCACCATCTTTCTCACTTGGTGCAACCTGAGGTGCGTCTTCTGCCAGAACTACGATATCAGCCATCTGATGGGAGGATGCATATGAAAATCACCGTTCAGACCTATGCCGGTTACAAGGGGGATGAGAGGCCTGTCTCGTTTTCGCGGGAAGGGCTGACCTTCCTGGTCATCGAGATTGTCGATCGCTGGTACGACCCTGACCATAACTGTTTCAAGGTGCTCGCGGACGACGGCAAGACCTATCTGCTGCGAAACGACATGAATGCGGATAGCTGGAAGCTGGTGGAGCCGCGGGACTAACGCCCCCCTGTTACAAACACTCCGCTCCCTGCCAACACTCCCTCTTTCTGAAAACAATAAGTGTTGACAGCGGGTGACGTGGACGTGAAATCTGGCGGTTGAAAGGGATCGGGAGTCGGAACGACGGGAGGTGGTCACCGTGACGGATGCACCTGATAAAAAGCTGGGCGAGAAGATTTCCCTGTACTGTTCTGTCTGCGAAGAAGAGCGAACGTTCGTCTGGGCAGTATGGAGGGGCGTGGAATTCTTCGGCTATCCTCCGGAGCAAGAATACGGCTGGAAATGTACCGCCTGCGGCAGTAAGGTTCGCGTGCCCTGACCGCATACCGGGACTTGTTTTCAGTGTGAGATTGCCCCTGAAAGCCCGCCTTGACCTCGTGTTTTCGTTAATTTGATGTACTTAACATAATGGAGTATACTATATACGAGAGAAAGGAATGCTCTTTGGCAATTGCTCTGGGGTACAGGTAGAATGCAGTTGAGGATCCGGTTGTTACCTAAAGAAATGTTTCCGGTTCCGGACGTGGTGTGCAAGCCCTCTTCGAAGAAGAGAAGGACGTCTGAAGCGTCTTCCCGGGATATGCTGGCGAAACAGATGACGGTCGCTCAAACGGTTAAACGGTACTTTGGAGCAGTTAATAATTGGCGCTGCGGAGATAACGCGAAAGTGTCTTATACCATCTGTCAGGCGCGTAAATAACCGCTTAAAAAAGGGGTGACCGAAAGGGCTTAGCTGGGTTGTTCGGCCGGAAACGAGCGAATTATTCGGTACTGAGTAGGTTGATCACCGACCGATTGGGATAAAGCTTCTCTTGTCAGCGCCAATTTATATGAGAGGGAAAAGCCTTGGGAGACAACTTCCGGGGCTTTTCTTTGGCCTTGCCATGTAAGGTTTTTCGAGAGGGGTGTCCGCTACCTCGGGGTACCATGACCGGTACTGCATGGGTCCGCCGGGAGCGAGCTGTCCAACATCCGTACACAGGCAGAAGGTGGGGGAGGTCTACATTCTACATAAAGCCGCCCCCTCCTTATTCCCCCTTAACTTAAATTTCGAGTCTGGACATAACCCTTGTGGTGAGTAGTGGGGTTTTCCACGAAATACCAGCCCATTCGGGTAGCACTCTTGTCAAAAACGTCAGCTAAAACAGTCAAATTGTAGGTGCTTTCGATGATCGGAGCATCGCTTTTAGGTTCTTCCCTGAGACGTTTCGCCCTGCCAAATATATGCAAGCCTGTATAATGCATGGTTACTGGAGCGTCGCGCATGACGTTTATCCAACCACTATGTGTCGTAGTCTCGGGAGCCGAGCGCATATCCAATCCTCTGTCGAAGATCTCATCCGCTATGTGACCCGTAGTTGCTGGACCACCATTATCTATCCATCGCTGCTTTATTAAAAGGCGAGTTGCATTGGTGACTTCCATGGGTGTTCCGCGCACTATTTTGATGAATGCCAATTTCAGGTCGCGAACTCCTGCTTCGTGTAGTGATGCTTCGGTTAGAAAAGCAACAGTATTTCCAGGCACAACGACCTTTGGGGGCAGATCATACATCACCGCATTCAGTGCCTGTTGAATCGTTCCACAAAGCCACCCATCCCTTGTATTCCTATCCGAATATCGTGGAGCAACCACTGCCTTTTCAATTACAAAATTCGCGGCCGTCGGGTCCGGTTTGTGTCGGGTGGTTATTTGAGGTCCGCGTGAACCGGAAATATCGGGCATCCCCCCAAATGCATTCTGGTTTGACAATCTTTCTTTTATTTTGGTACGAACCGTATCAATTACCGATGAATCTGTATTTGTAGGGGTGGCGGCATTACAGTTTTCAAAAAAGAGATCATGGCTGGCCTTTGTCAGGCCAGTGGGCGGTGATGTCAAGCGGTCTGCCACTTCTGCTGCCGAACGCCCGCTGATGAAGCCGGGACTGCCATGACCAGTGATAGCCAACTTCTCATTGTCTGCGGCGAAATCTCCATTGGGCGGACCGGAAAAATTACAGGTGAAAAATGGTTTGATCTGTCCTCCCGCATAGGTATGGGCGGTTAATGTAGTATTAAAAAAAGTACGGTCATCCTGTCCATTGGCATTGGGTATGGTGGCCACTAACCGCTGTATCGGGGATGACTGGGCAGCAGGGATAGTAGTATTAAATGACATGCCTCCCCGCATTTTTGGACTGTCACAAATCATTTCCTGAATTTTTCGCTGAGAAATCGCTTCCGCACGATTGTCAATAAATGAAAATGACGATGCCTCGTTTTTTTTCATCAGGCTCCCTGCTGCAGATCTCATATCATTTTCTGCGCTTTTGGTCGCGTGGATATGCATGTTGTCTCCTGTTTTATTTAGCCTTTTTTTCCAGATCCACGCGGATTGTCATTTCGGATGTACCCGATACAAGCTGTGGCTCTCCGGGTAGCGTCGGGCCTCCTAAAGTTACCGAGGTTGTCTGAGACTCGTAACCTGGTCGGGAAACCTGTATCTGGTATGTCCCCGGCTGAAGTTTGATGCCCGGTTTATACTTCATTTTCGACTTCAATATCTTTATCTGGCTGTCCTTGGGCGTTACCTCGACAGTCAGCATATACATGACCTTTGATTCCGCCGCAATTGCCGCACCGGGATAATCGGAAAACAGGAATAAGCTCAACATAACGCCCAAAACAATCAGTTTGATTTTCATCTTGATCTCCTTCCCGAGATAGTACTTCTTCACAACCTGATAATAACGAGCTAGTTTCGGCTACCTTGCTTTTGGGGAGACGGACAATGGAAACCGGCTATTAGCCAAATGGAGCTTCATCTTTTCACTGCCACCTTCAGGAACGCTGAAAGCCAGACAGATATGTGTCGGGCTTTTCACCAGCGTAATCACTGCCGGGGCGCCTTCCTTCTCCCTGCTCAGCTTGAATTCACCGGCAGTAGCAACACTCATCCCCACTGTGCCTTTGATTAATGTATGCGGAAATTGATAGAAACACTTGCCGTTATTTCCTACGATACCTATGCCGACAGGTTCAAGTTTCCAACCTACAGACTTGTTATTGGCAATGGATTTCCCTTCAAGTACGATCTCTTTTGTTTTCAGGTCTCGGCTGGAAGAATCAGCAGGTTTGATCCTTATCTTGACCTCGATAATGTTTCTATTGTTGTCAACAGTTTTTGTTTCTCTCTCCCCACTAATCTCGGTAACAATCGCCGCCTCCAAATTGTCGGCCTGCCAGACGCCCTTTTGCGCCCCATTTGCATTGGTGCCGGAGATGCAGAAAACACAAAAAAGGAGAAGAATAGTCAAGACTGTTATCGGTCGTCCTGGTTTTAAATGCTGCTTGAATGGCGTCATGGTGTTCTCCTTAACCGTGTTGATGTAACTTATTGCTTTATTTGTAAAATGTATATTGACCACTATTCCGGTTGGAGTGTTGATGAGTTTTCTGGCCAACACCCCGCTCTTTTTTCGCGGATTAAATTCCAGAAGAGAGTCGTATGGCGCAACACATTGTGGCGTATCTGACAATTAGCACGTATTATTGCTTGTCTTTTAATAAATGTCAAAGGAGATAACATGCTTCTTAGAGTGGGCAGAGGGACGAGAGAGGACAGAGGGACTGTTGCTTTAACTCATTCCGTCTGTTCGGACGCGAACACTAATGCAATAAAGCAGCTACGCCTTGCCCCTCAGTTATTTGACATGCTGGAAAATGGCGATAATATTAAAATATTTCAACAATATTCCAGTGAGGAGGTAACTATCATGGATGCAGTGCTTGTAATGCTTTTTATAATAATTTCAATTCTTTTTATAGGAACATTGATTATGGGCGTCAAGCATAGTTGGATACCTTTTGGGCTTATGTTAGCGGATGTATTAGTAGTTCTCTGCATAATTGAAAAACCTAAAAAAACTAAACCAAATGAAAAAGGAGACAATTCATGAACGATGTCACACTTAATGAAATAAAAAGAATGCTCATCGTCAACTTTCTTGAAATGCAAGAAATCAAAAGAAAACTGAACATTCAGACGACATCAACCCACGATTTTTACGATTATCAGAACGCAGTGCATGAGTACCTCAATGAACACGATGAGAAAATGAAAAATCTTATCAAAGATTATCCGCATCTTTGGGATGGGAAATTAAATTAATCACTTGCCATTTTCATGATAATAAGAAAGCGAGAAACATTATGAAAGTTTTTCTTTGTATATTAACGATTTTGGCACTGGCAACCTCTGTCTTTGCAGGAACAAACAGCGAGGAGGAATATTTTCGTCAGGCAACAAGGCTTTTTGATAAAGGTTTTTATGAACAGGCGATTAAGGGTTTTCAGATAGTAATTAAGATAAATCCAAATCGTGCGGATGCATATGCTGGTATCGGCATGAGTTACATAAAGCTTGGTTCAAATGAAAGCATGGCTATTCCTACAATATTGGAAAATGCGAAGGAGTCTTTTAGGCAATCTCTGAACATTAAACCAGATTTTCCAAATTCACATTTTGGTCTTGGGATAGTTTCGTTGCTGCTTGATGACAAAATAACTGCAATAGATGAATATAATTTCTTGAAGGGTCGAGACAACAAATTGGCGAGTTCTTTACTTGAAAAGATAAACGAATTTAAGGAACCAGTACAATATAAATTAAAAAATGAGTCGGCTGGATCTCAAAGAGAATCATATTCTCTACCTCAACAAGTCTATGCCCCTTCAGTGAATTCACCTTCATCGGAAAGTGACTCTGAAAGGCAGAGGCGATGCCTCCAAGAGATGGACAGACAAATAAGTTATCCATCTGGCATCACAAAAATGTCATCGAGTGAGAGGAACTCAGCGGAAGCTAATTATGAGAGTAGAAAAGTATCATTTATGAACAATTGTATGGGACAACAAAGAAATACTGTACAGGAAGCGCAACCGCAAAATACGATAAAACAAAAGCTCCAAGATAGGTTGCAAGGGAAGGGGTTTGATGGAATTGCATTGCCGGGAGGTAGGGCCATTATTTTTGATAAATGATGTACTGGGAACAAACAGGCCTGCCTAATTAAGTGCCTTTTCCGTCGTTCAAGTCCGCATTGGGGTGGTCTTATTGCCTCAGTTTTGTAGATCAACCCTATCAACACTCCCCGATATACGAAACGGAAATAGTAAAACTGTCTGACTTTTGTATACACCCACTGCGTGTCGGTCAGGACGGTCAAGGAGCCGAAAAGCCCGCTGGATTTCTGAAACATTGGTTTTGACCGGAAACAGAAAGAAAAGGCCCCCGCCCTCGCCGAGAACCGGGGCTTTTTGCACAAAAGAATTACAAAGGAATGCCTCTGGTCTTATCCATGCTTCATCCTCCTTATCACTCGCCCGGCAATTTCTCTCCCTCAACATCCTCGGCATAGATATCGGCAATCTGCATGAGCGTGCGCCCTTTGTCACTGCTGCCGATGGAACCTTCTGCATCGGCAGCGCAGGTTTCCAGGAGAAGCGGAAAGAGAGGGTGCTCCATGAATCTCCGCTGTTGTTTCGTCAACCGTTCATTCTTGGGCAACTTCCACGAAAAATAGAAATGATGATGCCGGACGATCCAGGCTACGTCGGCCGCCAGTTCGGGGTAGCCGATGCGGGCCATGATGGCGGGTACCAGGTCGGCGCCGACGTCGGCATGCCCATGAGCTCGCCATCTCCCTTTGATGAAGGCTGTCGTGGTTGCTTTGCCGATGTCGTGGAGCAGGACTCCCCAAAAGACACGCGGGTCGGCATTGCCATCCACTACCGCAAGGGCAAGCATGGTGTGAGTAAATGCATCTCCCTCGGCGTGATATTCCTCCGGTTGGAGAACGTAACGCAGGGAGGCCACCTCGGGGAGCAAGAGGTCAAAGCTACCCTCTAGTCGCCATCGTTCCAACAGTGTCTGACAGTCCTGCGCCCTCAGAACCCGCCCCCTATCTTTTCACGCCTGAGCGCCCTCTTTATTTCATCGGCGATGCTCTCCGGCAACCCCTTGATTTCGATATCGAGAAAGCCGCGGACAATGGCTGCCGTCGCCTCTTCACTGGTCAGCCCCCGCGCCATGAGATACTCGATCTCCTCCGGTGCGATCTTTCCCACGGCTGCCTCATGGGTCATCTCCAGATCCTTTGCGCTTCCCTCAAGCTCCGGGATGGCGTGGATTTTTCCCTTTGCGGAGAGAATAAGCCCGCGGCATTCCAGGTGCGCCTTGACTCCTTCCGCTTCGCCGCTGAAATATCCCCGGGCCACGATAGTACCCCCCGTGGTAATGGCCTTGGAAATGGCTTCACCCCTGCTTCCCTTTGCACGGAGAAAAACCCGTGCGCCCACGTCGATGTTCGACCCCTCCTGGGCAAGGATGATGGAATTGAAGCGCACGGTGGCGTTTTCCCCGACACAGTAGGCTACAGGGTTGGTCTGGAGAGTTTTTACCGGCTTCAGGCAGATGTAGTTACTGATGAATATCCCATTCTCATCGACGATAGCAGCGCTTCGCGGTCGAACGGCAACGTTCGGCGCCCAATTGTGGATCATGGTGAAGGTGAGCCGGGCGTTTTTCCTGACATAAAACTCCGAGATGCCGATGTGAAGCCCGGAGTTTACCTGGGGCGCAACGGTGCATCCCGTAATGATGTGGAGCTCCGACCCCTCTTCGGCAATGACGATATTGTGGACGTTCTGAGCCAAACCCTCGTGCGCCATATACAGGCATGCCTGCAATGGAAACTCCGCTTTCGCGCCGGGAAGCGCCCGCAGGAAATAACCGTGGTTCGGTTTAAGCTCTGCCTGGGCGGTATATTTGTCCGTATCCGCCGCCAGCAATTTCCACCAGTACTCCTTGAGCCAATCGTACTTTTTCAGGGCGGTTTTGATATCCATTACCTCAAGACCGTTCTGATAGGCTGTCGAGAAAACAACCGAGTGGTCCATCTGGAAGAATGAACCCCCTCTGCATCCCTCGGCGGTATCGACCCCCACGCTCAGTGCCCGCTCCCGCAACTCGGCGGGGAGCTCCCGCAACCCGGCAACCTCTCCATGCTCCATCGTCCGGTCGGAATAGGCGCCAAGGTCGATGTCGGGACCAAACGGCGCAGGCTTTCTTGCACTGTCTTGTGCCTTTTTCTTCGTATCTATTTGCGACATAGCACACACCCCTCGTAACCTTTCGTGCGGATATCCTCCAGGAGGTCGCGCGGGTTTCCCGAGCAGTAGACCGTGCCGTCGAGCATGACATATGCCCGGTCGGCGTTCACGTAATCGAGGATATGGCCCGAGTGAGTGACGATCAGCCCCGCCTTGCTCCTTTTTGCCGCCGCTTTTTCCTTTTCGAGAAGATCGTTGATCGCCTGGCCGACGAGATGAATGTTCACCAGGTCCACCCCCGAGTCGGGCTCGTCGAGCATGATGAACGAGGGGTTTTGGCTGATGAGTTGCAGCAGCTCGGAGCGCTTGATCTCGCCTCCGGAAAAACCGAGGTTGATGTCACGCTGGAGGAAATCAACCAGGTTCAGTTTCCGGGCAAGCCCCGGCACCTCTTCCGCCGTGAAATTTCCGCTTTTTTCCCCGCAGATACGGAGGAGATCCCCGAGCTTTACCCCCCTGACGGCAGGGGGGCGCTGAAAGGCCATGCCAATCCCGAACCGGGCCCGCTCATCTATGGTGAACCCCGTCACATCCCTGCCATTAAAGAGTATAGTTCCCGACTCAACCCGGTATTCCGCCCCTCCCATGATCGATGCAAGGAGGGAAGTTTTACCGCAGCCGTTGGGGCCGAAGAGCACAACCGTCTCTCCCCTGGCAATCCGGATATTCACATCCCGCAGAATCAGCTTCCCGCCGGTGCTGACGGTCAACGCTATTATCTCGATTATGTTTTCCATCTTGCTATTTTACCACAATGGCATGGCATGACATGGCAGGAAGAGTGAGAACCGCTCTTTTCTTCGAACGGTCATGGCTGAAGACCAAAAACATGGTACACTTTATTTTTAGCAGAGAACCGCTTCATGGGAGGAGATAATGGTGCTGAAAGACCGGGAAAGACAGAAACGACTGCACAATCTGCTGATGGAGGAGAAGCGGCGGCTCTGGAACGAATTGCGGACCGAGCTGTTCGAAAAGCTGGGTGAAGACTTGCACACCCAGTACGACATCCCCCAGGATATCGGTGAACAAGGAATCCTCGATCTGCTGGAGGACACGGGTCTGGCTGTGGTCGATATACGCAGGGAGCAATTGACGCGCATGGAGGAAGCGCTCATGAGGCTTGAAGCGGGAAACTATGGCATCTGCGAGGCTTGCGGGAAGAAAATCGATGAGGCGCGTCTGCACGTGGCGCCCTATGTCAACTGCTGCCTCAGGTGTCAGGAACAGCGGGAAGGACCCTCCGTTGCACCGAGGGGAGTGACATTGTAGCGCCGGGGTGAAGGGCGTTTCCATGCCCCGGCGGTGAATGTGACACATTCAGCAGACAGGATATTCCCCCCGCGCCAAAGCTGCGCAGAAGTTGTTGATATTCGCAAATTCACGTTCGAAAATAGCTTCCACCTTTTTTGATATTTCGTTAATCCGCCGCCCCTTTTCCAATAGAAGCTGGGCGGTGGCCAGTTGCGGCTGGTTAATGGGTGCGCCGATCCTGCTCAGGAGCAGGACATACACCTCCTTGACGCCCTCAATGCTTTGGTATATCTCCCGAGCCATCTGATGGGCCAGCACATTGTAAATCTTCCCCACATGGCTGACCGGATTTTTTCCTGCCGCCGCTTCGGTCCCCATCGGCCTGTTCAGTGAGATCAGGCCGTTGACACGATTGCCGCGCCCCACCTGTCCCGAATCGGCGTCTTCAGCCGACGTGCCCAAGAGGCTCAGATATACTCCGCCCAGCCCCCGTCCCGACGCGTCAAGGGTGTTGTAGTGCACCGTAATCCGCCTGAAATCTGCGTACCTGCCCGCAAAATTCCGCATCTCATTCAGGATGGCCCCCTTGCTCGCAAAATAGTCCTGTTCCGATGTTATATCACCTGCCAACAGCGGCATGGCGACGGTCAGGTCCAGATCTTTGCTTTTTCTCGCTCCCATAATCTTGATGTCCTCACCGGTCTGCGGGAATCTTTCCTTGAACTCCTTGCCGTTCAGAAATCGTTCCATCCCCATAACAGCCCTTTCCGTGGGGCTGAGGGGATAATACCCGACCGCGGCCGAGGTGTCGTTGGCCACTCTCATCGCGCCGGGACGGGCGAAGATGTCGGCCAGTTCATCCGAGCCGGGCGCCAGGGCGACCCGGTAGCGGACATGCCGTTCCGGATCCACGAAACGCAGGTTCCGGCCGATCCATTCCTTGGCGGCTGTCACGGCAATGTCGCCGACCGGAATCTCCTGCCCGTTTGCCTTGAAGGTAGCGCGGTCGCCGATGATCAGTTCCATGGGGCTGACGACTCGCCCGCCGCCAAAGTGCTTCTCGGTCCGTCCCGCCACCAGAAGTCCCTTGTCGATGTTATGGTGCAGGATCGTCCCGAACCGATCCAGGTACTCGCGACAGAGGGCGATTGAGATCGCCTCCATGACCGAGTCACAAATCTGATCAGGGTGGCCGGTTCCCTTCCGTTCAACGATTTCTATCCGGTGTTCGGTGATCGATTTTCCCTTGAACATCTCAATGACGACCATGATTACCCCCGTTCTTGCGGCAGCATGTGTACCCCGTATTCAAATATACCAGATGGCGGCCCGGATGCTTGGCACTGATGCGGAAATCAAGCTCAAACCCTGGAGAAACATGTGATTGCATTCGCAGAAACGAGAAAAGCCCTGAAACGTGTTCCAGGGCTTTTATAAAGGGCGTCAATCAGTGAATGCTCTGGAATTCCGTATAGCCATTAATGACACTACCCCTTGTTCCAGTATTCCCCGGGAAAACGCTTCAGGCTTCCCTCTCCGAAGAGGGCTTGCTCACCACGCTTGTACCCGCTGTTGTTTAAGAATTTATCGATAGCTGCCACAATGGCGTATTACTCAAATTCCAGAGCACTTTTGAAAGAACGTTACCTTTGTTTAAATTGTACGATAATGTCTGAACTAGTCAAGTAGATGAAAAATAAATTTTTTTAGGCAACGGATTATGCACACTCAGTTGCTAATTGCCGGTAATGCGATACCGTTATTACATGAAACATCCCTTTACAAATAATCAGGATTATCAACGCGAGATCATGATCAAGGAAGACCTGCTTGGGCGTGGCATTCATGATCCCGCTGTTCTGGCTGCAATGCGCGAAGTCCCGCGCGAGGCATTTGTCGACGAGGGGATGCGGGAACTGGCTTACGAAGACGGCCCGCTTCCCATCAGCGAAGGTCAGACCATCTCTCAGCCCTACATCGTGGCTTATATGACCGAGGCGCTGGAATTGTCGAGCTCGGATCGGGTGCTGGAGATCGGCACCGGATCGGGCTATGCCGCGGCAGTACTCAGCCGGATTGTCTGTACCGTCTACAGTGTAGAGAGGTTGGAGGGTTTGGCCCGGAGTGCACAGCGTCGTCTGGAGATGCTTGGTTACACCAATATTGTCGTCCACCAGGGAGACGGCACCTTGGGCTGGCCGGAGCATGCACCCTACGATGCCATCGTCGTCACGGCCGGAGCACCGAAGGTGCCGAAGCCACTTCTCGGACAACTTGTCATCGGAGGAAGACTGGTTATCCCGGTCGGGGCATCTTCTTGCTTGCAGAATCTCGTCCGGGTTCGCCGGGCCGGCGAACATGACTACCGCACCGAAGAACTCTGCGGAGTCCGCTTCGTCCCTCTTATCGGGGCTGAGGGGTGGTAACATTTATGGTTCGAGGTTCAAAGTTCTTGGTTTAAAACCTTGAACCACGAACCTTGAACCTTGAACCACGAACCAAATTCAAAGAAGGGAGTACCCCATGAACCTGGAAATACATGATGTGAAAATCGAGTATCCCGAAGGAAGCAGTATCATCATCGGTCAGAGCCACTTCATAAAGACGGTGGAGGATCTGTTTGAGGTCATTGCGACCACTGTGCCGCAGGCCCGTTTCGGCATCGCCTTCACCGAGGCATCCGGCCCTTGTCTGATCCGGACCGAAGGCAATGATGATGAGTTGGTTAAAGCGTGTGTAACCGCCCTGAAGGCGATCGGCGCCGGCCACGTCTTCTGCATCCTGCTGCGCGACGCCTATCCAATTAATGTTCTCAACCAGATCAAGAATTGCCCGGAGGTCTGCCGGATTTACTGCGCCACGGCAAACCCGCTCCAGGTCATTGTTGCCTCTACCCTCCAGGGGTGGGGCGTTCTCGGTGTCATCGACGGTTACCCGCCCAAGGGCGTGGAAACGAATGAAGATCGCAAGGAACGACGGGACTTGCTACGGCGTATTGGTTACAAGCGCTGAGAAGAAACTGCGTATGGATGTAGTGAACGATAGGTACGGTGATTTCAGGGTGAAAGGAGATGGAACATATGGCACAAGTTTCCCATAAAACCGGATTCGACGAGAAAGGGCAGAGGGCTAATCGAAGCACGGACGTTTATATGCCGAAAGCTGGTGGCAAAGAAGCGGCGCTCTGCAAGGAATGCGGGGCGCTGTACAGAAACAAGCGCTGGTCCGTGGATGAGGCGGAACTGGAAAAGGCTAAGGCTGAAAGCGGGCTCAACCAAGTGACCTGCCCCGCCTGCAAGCGGGTGGCCGACAATAACCCAGCGGGAATTGTAACCTTTTCCGGCGAATACCTTCTGAAGCACAAGGAGGATATCTTCAATACAATCAAGAACATCGAGACCAAATCACGGGTGAAGAACCCCCTTGGCAGAATCATGGAGATCAGCCAGGAAAAGAATATCCTTACCGTCACAACAACGGAGGATAAGCTGGCGCAGAAACTCGGGAGGGAAATATACAAGGCCCATCGGGGTGAACTTCACTATCGCTGGAACCATGAGGAAAGTTTTGTCAGGGTCACCTGGTCGCGGTGAAGACCGGTTTTCCGATCGGCATAATGGAGAGTGGTTCTTCTTCAGGGGGGAAGGATATGACTTTTTTGACGGCGTCATCATCAAAAGCGCCGATAACCACCGTCCCCAGATTGAGCGATGCCGTCTGCAGGTAAACATTTTCCGCGACATGGCCATTTTCCATGTAGACGTAGCGGTGCCCCCGCTTTCCGTATTTTCCGGTGGTGCGCGCAAAAACCGCGGAGAAGACAAGAGACGCCGGTGCTTTCCGTATCGATGCCTGGTGAAAAGCGGCGGCGCTGAGGCCCACGCGTCTGTCACCGGGAGCTGTAAGCACCAGGGCATGCTGGTGCGGGAGATAACGGTATACTCCGGTGGCAATGCCTGTGACATTTCCGGCCACAATATAGGTTTCCAGGGGATACAGGGCTCCGGCTGATGGGGCTGCCCGGAACCCTCCCGGAGAGGTCACCCCCTGGGCTGCCCAGAGAAGTTGGCTGATTTCCGGCAGTGTGAGCGGTTCGTCCTGGTAATCCCGTACCGACCTTCGTGCAAGGAGCGCCTTTTCGACGGAGGTCCCACTTTCAACACGGGGCTGCGGAAGGCGCACTATTTCCGTTTCATGTTGTGGCGTGTCTTTCGTTTTCATGGTTTTTCCCTTTATCCGCCATACGGCGAAAGCTGTCACGATTACCACTCCCGCCAGCAGCATGAGTATGAAATGTCGTTTCATCGCCTCCGGTTATTCCTTCCCTGTCTCACCCTTCGCGGGAAATCGGACTCTTCCGCCGGCAACAACGTATCAATGAAAATACTGATCGGCTTTGAGTACGGCTCGAATGCCATCAATGACATACTGGACGGCAATAAAGGCAAGCAGAAGCCCCATAATCCTCGTGACGATTTTCATGCCGAGGTCGCCTATAACCCTGGCCAGTTCTTCGGCCCAGTGAAGAACCACATAGACAAAGGCAAAAACAATGGCGGCTCCAGCCGCCAGCGCGGCAAAGGCCAGTGTGCTGTCCGCCTGACCGGCAAAGGCCAGGGTCGTGGCAATGGCGCCCGGACCGGCCAGTAGCGGAATCGCAAGCGGTGTAACCGACACATCCTCTTTTTCTTCGGCAAGTTGCTCCTCCCGGCTGCTCGTTTCCGTTCCCGTGGTTTTGCCATAGAGGAGCTCAAGGGAGATGATGAAGAGGAGAATACCCCCGCAGATCCGGACCGCCGAGGTTTTAATGCCGAAATAGTCAAGGATAGAGGCCCCTGCCACGAGAAAGAAGACAATAACAAGAAATGCAATGATACAGCTCCGCCGCGCCATGGCCCGGCGTTCAAGCTTCGTTTTGCCCGGTGTGATGGCCAGGAAGATCGGGATGCCGGCAAGTGGATCGACAATAATAAAGAGCTGTATGGCGAAGACGGTTAACAATTCCATGTAGTGCGTCATGGTTGGCCCTTTGCGGGTATCATGTCCTCAATGAGTTTTTTCAGCTTCTTCGCGTTGGCGCGCTCCATGGGTCTGCCCGTGATGCTGCTCTTCGGTATGCGGTGAATGTCCTCGAGGGGATAGACGGTGCACTCGACAACAACCTCGTCATCCTCCAGGTAGATGTGTGAATAATCAGCAAATTCTCCGCCGTGGCGAATGGTCACGACTTCCGTCTCAAAGGGGATTCCCTCCTGGTCCAGATGCTCCTCCACCTCTTCGCATGACCCGGCAAAGAGGTGGAGGTCGATGTCGCTTCGTTCCGTGACAGTTCCGCTGAGGACCGAGCCGACCAGGTAGGGGCGAAACGAAGCCAGCAGTTCCATTTGCCTGAGGGCTGCAAGCCGCAGGTGAAGCAGCCGCTCCGGCAGTACCTCCTCCTCGTAGATGCCAATGATTCGTTGCAGTTCCCCGTGGATCTCGGCATTGGACGGAAGGTGGGAACCAAGGGACAACGCCTTTTCCGAGCCGAAATGTCTGGCCGCCTTGCGCTTGGCATCCCGGTATTCACTTACCCCCTCCTCGTACATGATCCGCGCCGCTTCCTGGGCGATGAGCCGCCTTACCTTGTCTTCTTTTCGCATGTCAATAATTGATATTCATTTTTGTAGAGACGCGCTGCTGGCGCGTCTCGGGTGCGCCGCAAATCAAACAAACTCCGTGTTCCGAGGCAGCACCGTTGGAGACGCCCCACCGGGGCGTCTCTACAAAAAATACCACCTATGATTGCGATCCGGAATCAATAACGGGACAGCCGTCTATTCCTCTACCTGCAGCAGGTTCACAACCCGGTCGACCCGAAAGGTGTACCATGCGTCCGCCTCCGCCATATGCCGCTGGTTTTCGTTCTTAACAAGCCCTTCGAGGGTGACGGTGTAGTTCCTGCAGCCGATTTTGATCTGTGCGGCGTTGACGAATGGATCCTTCTCCAGAACGAGGCGGACGGCGTCCACCACCTCGTCGTCATTGTCGTCCTGGGGAGGAGAAACATCGAGACCGTTGATCACATCCCTGCTTCCCGGAACCCACCAGGCGAGCACCCCGGCCAGCCGTTTGGCGGAAAGGCTGGACACGGCGCCATTCAGAATAACGACGCCATCGGTAACTTCGGCGTCGATACTGCCGATTGATTCATCTGTCTCACGCACCACTTCCGGCTTTCCCTTGACGATGGCCCAGATGGCGGATGAGGCGAGCAGATTCTCGGCAAGCAGGGCCGTGCAGACGTGGTTACGAATCTCCCCATCCTCCATCCGCATGGCGGGAACAAGACGGATCCGGTCGACGATCCCTCCTACACCGGGGACCGCGGCAGCTATTTCCAGCGCTCTCTTTTTTGCTCTGATGTCCTCGACCTCTCCTTCAATGGTGAGGACTCCGTCTGAAAGGCTGAGGTACAAGGGAAAACGGTGAAGATTGACGCTCGTTTCCCGCTCCAGCGCCGCAGCAACCTCGTTGACAATCCGCTCTTCAGTTCTCATGGCAGACTCCTTTGCCGGACTCGATAAGGCTGTATGGATGGTCATTGGTTCGAGCGTTCCGGACAGAAACCGTACAACAACATTCTACCACAACGGTATGACATGGCAGAGAATGGGCAGATGAAAAAGCATAAGCCCGGTTGATACGACAATAACTAATTTAAATATCCGATAATAAATAGAGTTGACAGTTTTTGGTTGATGGTTACAATTTACTAAAATTACAAAAATATGCTTGCGAGGAGGAACGGCTATGGCTGGAAAAGAATCGAAAGAATTAGCGAAAAAAGAATCAAAAGAATTGATTACTCCGGAAGCGAGAAGATTTTTGTCCTCATTTGAAGAGATGGAGCACTGGTTTGAAGATATGTTCAAAAGGCCTTTTTACTCTCCATGGATGCCTCGATTCAGGTTTCCCGAGTTCAAGGAACTAAGAGAATTTTCTCCTTCCGTGGACATTTTCGAGGAGGGCAATGACGTTGTTGTCAAAGCTGAAATACCCGGAATGAGCAAGGATGAAATTGATGTCAACATTACCGATGATGTTATAACCATTTCGGGTGAGAAAAAATCAGAAGAAAAGATCGAAAAAAAAGATTTTTTTCGTCTGGAACGCTCTCACGGCTCATTCACTCGCAGTCTTACCTTGCCTGCTGAAATACAGACCGACAACGCAAAAGCTGCATTTAAAGACGGGGTTCTGGAAGTGAGGATTCCAAAATCCGAAGCGGCAAAGCAGAAAGCCAAAAAGATAAAAATCGATTAGTTTAAATAAGTTGTATGAGATGCGCCAACTCATGCACTAGGAGTCTGTCGGACTTGACCTTACCCCTGTAGGGTACGGCAAGACAGCCAGCCCCGATTTGGTTGGTTAGCTTAAAATCTCATCCATGGGATGCACAATAT
>WSSedB1CaDRAFT_10000217_pt1 | contig 27157 bp, 22 predicted proteins | sample WetSurSB1Cattail_FD_9460 | JGI IMG/M metagenome (IMG submission 9460)
CGTGAAACCGCCAAGCCTCTCCACCGGATACTACTGTTATTATCTTGTCTTCCCCTTGCCAGGGACTACTGGGGCAACGTTCTTCTTCAACTCATCTTTTCTGATTTGTTCGTCCGTTTTTTCCTGTACGCCGCCTTTATTCTTTTTCGACCAATTGAGCCTGAAATCGTCATAGAAGGTGGGATTCTTTTTGACGTCGTTCACTTTGTACTCGTTGAACGGGTTGAACTCGTTGGTGTAGAGATCTTTGGGCTTGATCTGACCGCGTTTCAGCGTGCCGTTCGCCTCAAGCTGCGTCAGCCAGAGCTTCAGGGGTCTGTCTTCGATGAGTCCGCTGGTCGACAGGTGCAGCTTATTGGTGACACTGGGCTCAATTCTCTGCAGCTGTTCAAAATATTCCAAGTTTTCCTTGCGATGGTCATTTGCCCACTCCTGCGCCTGTACAATTGCCTTCACGTACCTTCTGACAGTTTCAGGATGTTTCTTGATGAAGTTTTCAGTAAACCCGCGCAGGTTTATCTCGGAATCTTCTCTATCTACAGCCGTGGGAAAGAGGTCCCAGGTTGTCGACAGCCTTCTGAATTTGCCATGTTTCAGATACTTTTCAGCATACGCGGGACTGCTTATGGCCACATCAATCGTTCCCTCCGTCAGCGCTTTTTCATGCTCTGCTTCTGCCAATGCAACCTGTTTGACCTTGTTTCGCGGTATGCCGCTCTCTTTCAGGTATCTGCTCCAGAAAAATCCGGCGCAACTCGTATCAAAAGAGCTTTCTTTCCACTCACCAGGGGCAACTTTTTTGCCGGCCAGGTCTTTGCCCGATTTGATGGGACTGTCCTTCCGGACAAAGAACGACAGGTGTGGATAGGAAGCATTTCCCAGCGTGCCTCGTACAACCCCCTTGATTTTCACCCCTGCCTTGATAGCGTTGACGTACAGATCGGGGTGACCGGTAACGACATCGATCTTGCCGGCTTTGATGGCTGCAATCTGTTTTGTCGGGGTATCCGGCACCTTTACGTACTGAAACGAGATCCCTTCCCTCTCAAAAAAACCGTACTTTTCAGCAATAATGTCAGCGCCGCTATGAAAGCTGGTCGGCGCCGCAACCTTCAAGACAACCGCAGCCCTTGGCGCGGCAGTGGCACCAGTGGCAGCGAAAACGCCAAGAACCAAGGACACGGCAAATATTCCGATTCTATTTTCCTGCATTAAATGTTCTCCCTTTCACTTTTTCTGATGTCAGTTTTCGTGGTATTCGACAGGCTTACTTTTTCGCCAGTGTGGTTTTAATTTTGTCATAGTACGTCGGATACTTTTTTCCATCGCTCGCAACTCTGTACGGGTTGAATTCGTTGGTGTAGAGGTCCGTGGGCTTGAGTTGTCCGGGTTTCAGGGTTTTTATCTCTTCAAAATGCGCCAGCCAGAGCCTCAGGGGTCTGTCTTCGATGTATCCTGATGCGCCCAAATGATGCTCGGCAGTGACACTGGGCTCAAAGTCCTGCAGCTGACCGACGTATTCGCTGCTGAGCAGATGATGGTCGAGCGTCCATGCCTGCGCCTTGATGATTGCCCTCACGAACCTTCTGACTGCTTCGGGATTTTTTCGAATGAAATCATCGGTGAACCCGCGCATGCTGATCTCGGAATCCTCTTTATCGGTTATCGTCGGGAACAGGTCCCAAGAGGTGAACAGCTTTTTGAATTCGCCCTTTTTTGAATAGTTCCCGGCAAACGTGGGACCATTTGCGGTTACGTCGATCAATTTCTGCCTCAGCGCCTGTTCCTGCTGCGGTTCTGCCAAGGGGACCTGTACGAGTTTGTTACGTGGTATTCCGTTCTCTTTCAGGTATCTGCTCCAGAAAAATCCGCCGCAACTCGTATCAAAAGAACCGGCTTTCCCTTCGCCTGGGGCAACTTTTTTGCCGATCAGGTCTTTGGCGCAATTGATACCACTATCTTTCCTGACAAAAAACGTCATGTGCGGATAGGTGGCATTCCCCATGGAGTTACGCACAACCCCTCTGACTTTGAAGCCTCCCTTGATGACGCTGATGAAGATATCGGGATGGCCGCCCAGGACGTCGATCTGACCGGCTTTCAGAGCTGCAATCTGTAGTGAGGGCGTTTCCAGCGCGCCAACGTACTTCAGCTTGATGCCTTCCCTCTCAAAAAATCCGTACTTTTGTGCAATAATGTCTACACCGCTATGGAAGCTGGTTGGTGTAGGAACTCTCAATTCGATCACATCCTTTGGCTTAGGTGCGAAAAGGTCATTCACAGGCTGCAATGCTGGTGCAACGGCTGCTTTTCCCTGCAAAGCACTTTTCTTGTCCGAGCTGCAACCAACGGTAGTCGCCAAAACCATGGCCAGAGACAGACTGATGGTAACCATTCCAATTCTTTTTTTTCCCATTCATGTTTCCCTTTCTTGTGTATAATTCCCAATCTTCACGTAGATGGGTACTGTTTCAAATGAGTATGCCAGTATCAAAAAAAAGAGGTTTCGCACCGCACATTACATGCGATGGAAACCTCCGGTTGTCCAGTCAGTCCGACAAAACAGCCGTTCCTTCAAGAGCGAAATGTTTTGGGTCGATAAACACTATGCAACCGGTCGTTATAACCGGTCTATGTCGTATGCCGCTCCGTCAAAAAAAAGAGGTTTCACACCACACTCATCGTGCGATGGAAACCTCCGGTTGTCCAGTCAGTCCGCCGGAACGCCCAATCCCTTAAGGGAGAGGCATTCTCGGATAGTAGCTTATGAAACCAACCATTGCGGCTGGTTAATTTTCAAGCATAACCACTTCAATCTATCGTAATTATAGATTTTATAACATTTATTTCTAATGCTGTAAAGAACTATTTTTTACCTCCAGCAAAATTCTTATGTGTGGTTTACTCAACCAGCCGCAAAGAACGCCGCCGCTTCCCGCAACACCTCCGTAACGCGGATATCCTGGGGACAGACGTCGTCACACTGACCACAATTGACACATTCCTTGCCCTCACTGATGATCTCCCGGTATTGTTTCAGTGCGGACGCATAATCCATAGCCACGGCGTTGTTGTAGACACGCATGACACGCGCGATGTCAATATTCTGCGGACATGAGTTACAATAACGGCACAGGGTGCATGGCACACGGATCAGCGACTGGTAGATGTCGCCGGCTTTTTCCAGCGCCGCCACCTCCCCCGGTGAAAGCATGCCGACAGAAGACCGCTCCGCCAGTGCGATGTTTTCGCGAACATCATCCATGGTAGTCATTCCGCTCAGCACCAGATCGACCTCCGGGCGGTTCCAGAGATACTCCAGTGCCCATTGCGCCATGGTTTTGCCGGAATTGGCCTCCTGTAGCACCTGCCGGATGCCGGGATGCACCTCCCGGACCAGTTGGCCGCCACGCAGGGGTTCCATGATGATGACATCGATACCCTGGCGGTTGGCCAGAACGAGCCCTTCTTCGCCTGCCTGCATATATCGGTCGACATAATTGAACTGGATCTGGGTGAACTCCCAGTCCCAGGCACGGATAACCTCCTTGAAGAAGAACGGTGAACCGTGGAAACTGAAACCCACATGCCGTATGATCCCCTCGCGTCTCTTTTGTTCCAGAAAATCAAGCAAACCGATTTCCTTGAATGCTTTCCAACGGGCATCGGTCAGCGCATGGATCATGTAGAAGTCGATATGGTCCGTTTCCAAACGCTGGAGTTGTGATTTCAGGTGGGTTTCGACACCGGGAAGCCCCTCCTTGATATGCCAGAAACCAACCTTGGTGGCGATCATCACCTGATCCCGCACTCCCCGAAGGGCTTCACCCAGTACGCTCTCGCTTTCACCGGCTGAATAGTTTTGGGCCGTATCGAAATAATTGACGCCATGTTCGATTGCATACCGGACCATTTCATTGGCCAGTTTCCGGTTTATCCGGTCGGGATGTTCCGGATCACGAAGCAGCCGCATGATGCCGAATCCCAGCACCGATACGCGTTCACCGGTATTGTCCATTACATGGTATTGCATGGCAATCCGCCTCTTTTTTTACAGTTTTTCCAGAAGCAAACTGAATCGTTCCACAAAAATCCGCACTTCCTTCTCGATCCGCTCGTCGGGCGCCCCGATCGCCACCGGGCCGAAATGCCCTATGCTGGTCAAACCTTGAACCACACAACCATGGATCAGGAAGGATTTGAGGATATCCAGAACAACCGCATCCCCCCCTCCCCCAATGATCCCCTCCGAAGTGAAGGCTGCGGCAGCTTTGCCCTCCAGTTTTTTGTAGTATTTGATGCTTTCGTCAATGAACTTCTTGACCGGCCAGGCAATGGTGCCGAAGTAGTTGGGCGACCCGACGATGAAGCCGTCGTAGCCCGGCAGGGAATCGATCAGCACCTGTTCCACCGGTATCAAATCAGCCTTTACTCCCAGGGCGGTCAGGCCGGCAGAAATCAGTTCCGCCAGTTTTTTCGTATTGCCCGTGCTTGAATAGTAGGTAACGAGTACGGTTTTCATTAATCACTCTCCTCAAAAATAGTCTAATGTTTCCTGGTGTCAGGCCGGTCAGTAAACGGCGGCTGAATCCCCGCCCAAAGGACGGGGTTTTTCAAGATTCAATAAATCACTCTGACTCGCTCTGTCTCTTGTCGGTCAACTCGGCAATACGCCGGTTGGCGTCGCCCCGGTACACACCACCGTGATAGCAGATGACGGTTTCGATGTCGTAAGCGGAGAGCTTTTTCAGAGATGCCAGCGCAGCAGCCAAATCAGGCGTATAGGCCGGATTCGGTCCGGCCAGAATACCGTCGCTGACATTCAAGGCATCTCCGGTTATCAGTGATTTGCTCCGTTTGTGGTACAGGCAAAGGTGTCCCGGCGAATGGCCGGGCGTATGAATCGCCACGATCCCTCCGGCATAGGGCAACTCCTCTCCGTCAGCCAGGGTCCGGTCGACCGCTGCTGGTGATGGAGGGAACAGAAACCCTTTCAGCAGGGGTTTCAGCTTCTCGGGCAGGGCATTATACTGGGCCTCGCGCTGCGCCAGGCGCTCCGGGGTCTGCTTGACCGGCGGCCGCTCGCCCTCGATATAGGGCACCTCCCCTGCATGGGCCAGTACTTTGATGTGGCCGGCCAACTCCCACCGGATATCGGCCAAGCTACCGATGTGGTCCAGGTCGTGGTGGGTAATGATCACCCTGTTAAGGGCGGCAAACGGTACGCCGGCCAGCTCGATTGCCTCGCGGATCAGGGGCAGTTGCCCCGGATAACCGGCATCAACCAGGAGTGCCGTATCGGTGTCCCTGATCAGAACGGGATTGATAACGGTCCAGGCGCCGGTCAAATTCAACGCCCGCAGCTCAAGCGTCTCTATTCCACAGGATATTTTCACTGTTCCTCCCTCAAGAATTCAGTCATCACTATCATCCGGCTTTCGGCCGCTCACCACAAACATATCTTCGTTATCGACGCCTGAAACCGGCTCCAGGCCAGCGGCCCAGAATAGCTTGATGATCGTCTCCATACCGGGGAGATGGTCATTCGCCACCGTCCGAGAAGCGTTTTTATGCAGATGGTTGATTGCCTTCCGACTCTGGGAATGAGCGACCGTGAGCCGCCCACCCGGTTTCAGATAGCCGCTCAGAAGCATTACCGCCTGGTTTTTGTCCCTTAAATGGGGGAAGACGGAGTAGCAGATGATCTGATCGTAATGTTCACGTGCAAGTGGTAGTTCCATAATGTCGCCATGGATAAAGGTAACATTGTGTCCGCTGGTTTTTCCGCGCGCAACCGCCAGCATCGCCTCGGCAATGTCTACTGCATCAATGGCGCCGGCCGGCCCGATCCGCTCCTGCAGAAATGGGATCAGAATGCCGGTGCCGGTCCCGACATCGAGGACCGTGTCCCCATTCCCTACCCCGGTCAGTTCAAGGATACGGTATATCCGCTCCCTGTCGTGGCAGCAAATGGTGTCCCATTTCTCTGCAAGCACATTAAAAAACGCCCGACGTCCCATAGGTTCCCCCTGTTGAAATGATCACCTCCAATGCCTGATATTCCACGTAACCGGCTCTGTTCGCAACTCAATTAAAATTATCCGGATTAAGCGGATACTGGCTGCTGAATCTCTTTGTCAAGGTATCCCCTGCTAAGCCCACCCTTGGGCAGGGCGAACATCTCCGGCATGAGCATCTTCGGCAGCAGTCTCGTGTTGAAACTTGAACCTGCCAGTAAGGATGATCGCGAACATGCTCATCATGGCGAGGACCCCGCCCACCGCATATACCTTCTCAACCCCATACCGACCGGCGAGCCATGTGCCGACGAGCATGGAGCCGACGTTCAGGGGTGCGCCGATGGCAGAGACCGTTCCGTAAACCGTGCCTCGGATGGAGTGATCGGTAGATGTGTCGCGCACAGAATGCAAGGCGATGGCGGCGATGTAAAAGCAGACTGAGCTCGTGAACATCAGGACCAGTGCAGCCGGAAAGCTGTGGATGAAGCCGAGGCCGGCGAGAGCGGCGTACTGGAAGGTGAGGCCTGCAACGATGATTTTAAGGTTGCGCAGACGTAAACCAAGGAACGAAGCGATGATGGCCCCAGTGATACTCCCCACGCTTATGAAAGTCATGAAGAGGCCATAATGAAAATCGCTCTCTCCGAGGAAGGACTTCACGTAAACCACGTAGAGCGAGACCTGCGAACCCAGGAACAGCCCCTTGGCCCAGAGCAGGTAGCGCAGGGCCATGAGGTTGGAGTTGCCGCGAACATACCTGAGGGCGATGCGGATCTGCTGCACAAAATCGATGGTGTCGCGATGTGTTCTGATCCGGTCGGGAAGGTCCAGAAATCTGCTGGCAAGAACCGCCAGCAGATAAAATGAAGCGGCCAGAAAATACAGGGTGCGGTCGGGAAGCTGGCTCACCAGAATCCCTCCCAGAAGCGGCGCCAGCAGTTTGGCGACATTCAGGGAGAGCAGTATTCCTACATTCCCGTTAACATAGCCGCGATTGGGAAGCACCTCGGCCATCATAACCGTTCTGGCGTTGGCGATCATGGCAAGACCGAATGATATGAAGAACCAGAAGGCGAAACGAAGCGGCAGTGAATGCGCAAACCCCATCAGGACGATCAACAACCCCACCGCGACCGATGTAATGCGGAAGACCGCTTCTTTGGGAAAACGGTCGGTAATGACCCCATAGAAAGGGGAGAAAAGTTTGGGAAGCGCCGTAAAGGCGGTGAGAAGTCCAGCGAGCAGCGGGTTATTGGTGGTCTTGAAAATCTGCAGGATGGAGACAAAGAAAACAAACTCGTACCCAAAGGCAGAGAGGATGTACGAAGCGAAAAAAGCTGCGGTATTTTTGTGATTCATAGGGAGAAGGAGGCGTCCGGGCCACTACGGCCCGGACGCGTAACAGATTTACTGGAAGTCAGCCATGATCGCGGAATAGATGTCTTCCACCAGGCGAAGTCCACCGGTATAGCCGACATAGGAACGGTCAAACACCAGACGGTCGCTGACCGGCATGGACACTGACAGGCAAACACCGTTGATTTCCCTGGCCAGCACGCGATCCCAGGATGACCCCAGAATCAGGGGTTTTGAACGAAACTTCGAAGCCCGGATCTCTTCCTGAACCAAGCCGCCATCCGAGGTAAACAACACATCGGCTCCGAGCCCCTCTCCCAGATCCTGGAAAAACGAGAGCACGTCCGGTTGCTGGTGCTCGGCAATACCGTCAACAACGTACTGACGATCGGGGATCAGCCCCAGGTCGCTGACCAGAAATTTGGACAGGGCAAGAGCATAGGTGCTATCGGCGATGGTTGTAAAATGTCGCGGCAGAAACCTCGTCTCCAGCAGAACCTCCGCCGCACGTTCTATGTAATGATAATAATAATCTTCGCGTTCCTTGATAAAGCCTTCGACCTTCTGCGGCGCAATCCCGGCGAAGTTTGCCACTGTGCGCAGGAATTTTCCGGTTTCGGTGGGTCCGATCGGGAGCACTGGATAATGCAGGAAGGGAGTGCCGAATTTTTCCTCCAGACGTTTGACCGCCCTCAAACCGACCCAGGGTGACACCAGCAGATTGAACTGCGCGGAAGTGATGCGATTCAGGGCTGCAACGCCTCCTCCGGAGCCGAAGATTATGTTCGGAGTCAAACCGATGGTACGCAGAAGCTGTCCCAGTTCTTCATACACTCCGGTCCAGAAGGGGTCCTGATAGGGAACCACGGCCCAGACATTGACCAGACCGGGAATTGTTTCATCAGCAGGCTTCAGATACTGGTCGATGATCGCATCCAGAACCATTTCGTGACCGAGAAAATTGGATCCCTTGAAACCGCCGGTCTCGGCCCAGACAATGGGTTTTCCCTCAGCCTGAAAGTTTCGAACCACATCTCCCACATCATCACCAACAATATCCGAGGTGCAGCCGGTGAGCACGGCGAAAAAATCGGCGTCGATCACCTTGAATGTGTTTTCGATGGTTTCGTGCAGTTTGTCGGTGGCGCCGAACACCACATCCCGTTCCGTGGCATTGGTGCACGGCACCGTGTGCCCGCCGGCATACCCCGACCCCTGTCCCCCGTTCTGGATTCCGATGGCGCCCCATAATTTCTGGCCGCAACCGGGACCAGCGTGCAGAATCGGGATGGAACGGTCTATGGCAAGGACCGACTGAAGTCCTCCCAGGGTGCATACATGCCGAACTTGATCGATAATCTGAGCCATTAGTTAGTCCCCTCCAAAAGTGAAAAGCTGTCCTGCTCAAGCCACCAATCGCTGTAGGGAAGCTTGATGCGGCTGGCGAGTTTTTTCGCCAGTGACCGGTTCGTCAGTTTGTCGATCAGTACATTGCCGAAATTGATGATTCCGTTGAAACCGAAAGCCGCGTATTCGTCGGTGAGCATATTGGATGCGATGCCCATCTTGGTTGCCCAGACCGAAGAGCCACCGTGACGGGTAACGTACAGATCCGGCTTGAGACGGTTGAGCAGGTTGACGATTTCGTAGTTCTGCTGATCGCCCACGCTCACCTGCAGCGTTTCATCCACCTCGGCCAGTCTTTTCGTGGACTCGGGCACTTCGCCATGATCGTAGTTCTGGTCAAAGTGCCAGGTTGCGGCCCAGAGCACGTCAACACCCAACTCGCGCAGAACGCGGGTGAAGTTATGACCGAAACTCGGCCCCATCCCCACCACGGCCGTTTTGCCCTTCAGTTTTGCGCGGATCTCGGCCAATTCCGGGGCAATGCGCGCCTCTTCTTCAATGATGTGCTGTTCAACCTCGGCTTCGCGTCCCAGCAGCGTTCCCAGGGAACGCAACCAGTTTTTGTAGCCGGTGATCCCGTGGGGCTGTTCGGTTTTGACATAGGGCACACCGAAATGCTGTTCCAGGCCGTTGCCGATGTAGCTGCCCAGTGTTCCGCAGATACTCACGGTTGCGCGGGCTTCCGAAAGCCTCTTAAGTTCTTCGACCGTGCTGTACTGGAGCAGAAATACAGGCTCGACACCCAGCTTGGCAAAGGTTGCGGCAATCTCCTTGCGGGCACTACCGCGGAAATTTACGAAATTAATCTTGTCGGTCTTCTGGCGGGCCGGTTCCACGATACCGTGCAGCACGGCGTGAAAAGCCGCATCGAAACCCGAGGCCCAGACCTTGGACTTGAAACCTTCACAAAATGCGGGCACCAGCGGAATATCCAGTTCCGGTTTGAGATCGTTCAGGACACTCTGCAGATCCTCTCCGATAATACCGAAAACGCATGAAGCGGTTACAAAGATCGCATTAGGTTTGTAGCGGGCATAGGCCTGAAGTATCGTATCGCGCAGCTTGTCCGCTGCGCCAAAGACGGTGTCGCTGTCCTCCAGGTTGGTACTGATAATCCGGACATTGGTATAGTCAAGTCCGCGCAGCCGTGCCCCGGCTTTGAAGTTGACGTTTCCGGCCACCGAGTCGGCCGCGCACCCCACCGGAGCATGATTGATAACCAGGGCATCCAGGATGCTGGCCAGCTGACCCTGGCAGCAGCCGGAAGAACAAGCGCTGGCCTGTGAGAAGCAACGTTCGCGATTTTGGACACCACATCCGGTGGAACGGCCATGAAGATCCCCAACGGTACCGACGTAGCCGGTAAGGGCACCCAACCGGCTTTCCCGGACCGGCACTTCATTTCGTGTAATGTTGATACTACCCATGAAACCTCCTTTTACTTACGTATGATTTCGAAGACGGATTAAAAATTTTTTGATCCGCGGCAAAAAAAAAGACCGGTTGCAGAATCTGCATCCGGTCTCTTGGTGACAAGTGAACCAAATATTTTTAAAGCTATAGATTTTGTAGTTTTATAGCAGACAGCAGAAATGTCTGTCAACAGTTTTTTATCACCCAAACGGCTTTACGGGGATATCTCCATACTTTCGTATAGTTACAAAATTTCACAATAACGTCGTCACCAGCAGCACAGGGAATACCGGTGAGAAATGCATCGTAAATTTTGATGTTGACAGAGTGAAAATATGAATGCTAGGCTTAATAACTATTTTATCTATGGAGTTACAAACTGTAAACCGACTGGTCAACCGGAGGTTTCCATCGTGCAGTAATGCGATGCGAAATCGCCGGTTTTTTTATTGATACGCGGTAACGTACGATCCGGCATATGGCAGAAAACCGGACACACCCCGTACCCCACCGCCTTAATCGGCACTACAAAGGCGCAATGAACGACTCGGACAAGACATCACCAGGGCACGATTCAAACAAGGAGAGTGTTGACCTGCAGCACAATCATCTCCTGCGCGCACTGTACTCCAGAAATTACCGCCTGTTCTTTACAGGCCAGAGCATTTCGCTGATCGGTACCCAGATGCAGCAGGTTGCCATGAGCTGGCTTGTCTATCGTCTGACCGGATCGGCTCTTTTGCTGGGCGTTACCGGATTTGTCAGTCATTTTCCCACCTTTATTCTTGCCCCCTTTGCAGGTGTTCTTGCCGACCGCTGGAACAGGCGCCGGATCATCATAACAACCCAGTGTCTCCTGTTGGTACAGGCATCGATCCTGGCGTTATTCGTACTGAGCGGCCATATTCAAGTCTGGCAGTTGATCATGATCTGCGCATTGCTCGGGCTGATCAATGCCTTTGATTTTCCGGTGCGCCAGGCTTATTTGCTGGATCTGGTCGGACGAAAAGAGAACCTGGGTAACGCCATCGCGCTCAATTCCACCATGTACAACAGTGCCCGGCTGATCGGCCCTTCAATTGCAGGGCTTCTGGTTGCCGAAATCGGCGAAGGATACTGTTTTCTCATCAATGCAGTAAGCTATCTGGCCGTTATTTTCGCTGTTGCTGCAACACGCACCGAGGCGACCATACCGCGGGAAAAAACCAATCTGCTGGTCGAACTCCGTGAAGGTTTCAGCTACGCCTTCGGTTTTCCTCCGATCCGTTCGATCCTGTTATTACTCGGCCTGATCGGCCTGGTAGGTATGCCCTATACCGTGTTATTGCCAATATTTGCACGGGAGATACTCCACGGAGGTCCCCAAGTGTTCGGGTTCCTGATGACTTCCGTGGGAATCGGATCATTGCTTTGTACCTTTTACATGGCTTCCCGGCGGAGCGTCCTGGGGTTGGGGAGAATTGTGGGCGGGTCGGCCGCGATCTTCGGTATCGGCTTGATCGGCTTCGCCCTCTCCCGCACCATGATACTATCGGTCTTCTTTCTCTGCCTGCTGGGAAGTGGCGCCATGGCCCACTCCGCTTCAAGCAACACCATCCTCCAGACCATTGTGGAGGACAACAAGCGCGGACGCGTCATGAGCCTCTATACCATGCTCTATTCCGGAACCATGCCGATTGGAACCCTTCTGGCCGGAGCCGTGGCAGCAAGTGCCGGTACACCGGTCACCCTGTTCGCCTGCGGGATGCTCAGCCTTGCCGGTGGAATCATTTTCGCCAGCCGGCTCCCAAAAATCCGCGATGGAATCCGGCCGATATACCTCCGCATGGGGATTCTGGCCCCAAAGGCTGACGCATGACTCAAGTAATCCAAAACAACTGCTGCCGGCGATTTTTTAGTTCAGCCCCGGATTTACCTGCAAAAAATACTTGACACGCAACAGGTAACCGGGTTATCGTTTAAAAAATTATAGTAAATTTATAGATAAATAGACAATAACAAAAAGATTGCTGACCGGGACAACCGGAGGTGTCGAGCGCATATGCGCGCAGGCGCCTCCGGTTTTTTTTGTTTTCGCGTGTCCACTGGAATCCATGTGGAAGGTTCTGAATTTCAACACAGAGGTGAATTAATGAGAGTAGAAGATGTTATTGACAAGAGCCTTGTATCGTCAATTAAAAATTCAAGGGTCATCGGTATAGATATCGGCTCGCGTACCGGCAAGGCAATTCTGCTGGCCGATGGCAAGATCTATACATCCCAGACGGCAACCGGCATAAACATGCAGGAAACGGCGGACGAACTTTTCGATGAAGTACTGGAAAAGTCCGGCCTGCAACGTTCGGATATCGACTATATCGTCGGCACTGGCTACGGCAGGGTCGCCATGGACTTTGCGGGCATCCCCCGCCAGATCGTGACGGAAATATCCTGTCATGCCATGGGTGCCCACTATCTCAACGTAGCGGTCAGAACCATCATCGATATCGGGGGACAGGATTCCAAGGCCATCAAGGTCGATCCGGAAACCGGCAAGGTCGTGGAATTCATCATGAATGATAAATGCGCGGCCGGCACGGGACGATTCCTGGAAAAGGTCGCCGAACTGCTGGATCTGAAACTGAGCGAATTGGGTCCGGTATCGATCACCGGCACCAAGGCCGCCGAGATCAGCAGCCAGTGCGTTGTCTTTGCCGAATCGGAGGTCATCTCCCTCAGGGCGCGGGGCGAAACCCCGCAGGACGTCGCTGCCGGAATCCATCTCGCCACGGCCCGGCGGATCAAAAACCTGCTCAGCCGCATGGGTCTGGAGCCGGAACTGGCCTTTTCCGGTGGAGTATCCAACAACACCGGCATGAGAAAGGCGCTGGAAGACCTGCTGGGGCACACCATCAAACCCACCAAGCTGGACAGTATCTTCGGCGGCGCTCTCGGGGCCGCTATCTATGCCCAGCAGTACCACGCAACCAAAGCCAGACATGCTACAGCTGCCGATGATGATTTCACCCTGGACCTGACCGATCTGGAAAACAGGATCGCCAAACAGCAGGAGACGCTGATAACCGGGGCCGATGGTAGAAAAAAAGTCGGTTACCTCTGCACCTATACACCGCTGGAACTGATCAACGCGGCCGGCGTATCCCAGATCAGGCTGTTTAAGGCCGGCAACACCCAGGTGGTTGCCAGCGGAGAACAGATAACCCAAAGCGTCTTCTGCGATTTCACCAAGAGCATTCTGGGCGCCTTCAAGGAGGGTGATCCGCTGTACGCATCGCTTGACAAGGTCTACACCTTTTACACCTGCGACTGCATCAAAAAGGTCGGCGAGGCCATCGGAGATTTCTTTTCTCCTTCCGATGTCCTGAATCTACCCCGCCTGCGTCACAAGGACAGATCCCGGGACTACTACCGGACTGAAATCATCAATTTCAAGGAAGATCTGGAGCAGCTCTCCGGCAATGTTGTTTCCGAAGATGAACTCCGGGCGCAGATCAAGCTCTACAACTCGATCCGCCTTGTTCTTAAGGATATTTCCGAACTGCGCAAGAGAACCAATCCGCCCCTGACCGGCAAGGACTTTCTGGATCTGATCAAGGCTTTTTACTATCTGCCGCCCGAGGAACTACTGACGCTGTACACGGAAATACTCAAAACCCTGTCTGCCATTCCCGACAAAGGCCGGAGAAAGATCCGCCTGATGATGTCGGGCGGCATCATTGCCGACGGTGACCGGCGGTTGATGGAACTGATCGAAAACGTTATCGGCGCACGGGTGGTGGTGGAAGATCATTGTACCGGCCTGAAAAATGTCAGCTACGTCATCAACGAAGAGGGCGACCCCTACCAGGCGCTGGCCGACGGTTATTTGGATCAGGCGCCCTGCGCCAGAATGAAGCCTCTGCAGGAACGGATCGAACTTTCGGGCCAACTGGCAAAAGAGTACGATGTTGACGGCATTTTGTACGTCTACCTCAAGTTCTGCCCCTGCTACGGCCAGACCAAACACGAATTTTTTAAACATTTCCAACAGCTCGGCATCCCGATCCTGGAGGTCCCCATCGACTATTCCTCCAGCGACGAAGGCCAGCTGAAAACGAGACTTGAGGCATTCATAGAAGTACTTGGAGAAAGGGAGGAAGGCCTGGATGAATCCATTGGATATACAAAGTCAGCGTGATTATATCGAGTACAGCAAACAGGTCCACGGCTATTCAAAAGCGGTGGGCAAAATTCTGGATCTCTCGGCATCGTACATTCCCGACGCGGAACAGGCCAGCCTGAACGGCAAGAAGGCCATCTGGTGCGGCGGTTACGGCTGGGAAGTGCCCCTGGTGTACGCCAGCGATACCGTTCCGGTAGCCTTCAGCGAAATGGGACGTCTCAGCGACCGGGAGGTCATGCTGATCGCTGAGGATTATTATCAGTTCCCCATCGAGACTTGCTCCATGGTCAAATGCACGGTCGGCCAGTGGCATCTGCGCAAAGACAAGGCCGGTATCAAACGCATCCTGGGCAACAGTTCTGCATGCGAACCATATAATCTGGCCTGGGAGGTTATGAAACACGAAGGCTTCGACGTTTACAACAACGACGTGGTCTACCGCGGTCCCGGCGTGGATGGCGCACGCCTGGAAAAGCTGGTCGATTTTTTCATCAAGGAAATTCACGGAGTAGCCGAGTGGTTGACCGGAAGCAGCAAAATCGATGAGGAAAAGCTCTCCTTCGAATTGAAGCGAAAGAACCGTTTGCTGGACAAAATGCGTAAGATTCTGGCTCTGCGCCTCAAGCACCCCTTTTACGTGCGCAGCCTGGCAACGATCCAGATGCTCAATATCGGACTGAACAACTATTTCGGCAAGCCGGAGGAGTATGAAGCGGCACTGGACCTGCTGCTGGAAGAGCTGGAAAACAGACCGGTCAACCAGGAGGAGCTGGATGCGGCCATCCCGCTGGTCTGGGCCGGCGGCACCGGACAGGAATTCGGCATCTACGAGGCGATTGACCAGGCCGGCGGAGCGTTGTTGGGCCTGCGCAGCGTACCCTTCAAGAGTTATCGGGAAGATGTCCCCCCGGTGGAGGCCCTGGCCCGTTTTGTCTACGACAACCAAGGCGCCGGAGCCGGAGTGTACGCGCGCAACGTCATTGAACTTGAACTTGAAAAAGTCAAGGCCAAAGGTCTTATTCTGTACGGTTATATCGGCTGCTCATTTGCAAGCGTGGACAGGGAGATGTGGCGGAATTACTTCCATAAAAAGGGCATTCCCAGCATCAACCTGGAAGGATCGTTTCAGACCGGCGCGCCTTCCGGTCAGGTGCTGACCCGCATCAAGGCTTTTGTGGAAATGTTGTCCTGATGCCGGATAGTTCACGGCAAGCCGTTATCCCCAAATAGACGAAAGGAGAGTAACCACATGAAAATACGTGACGTAATCGACAGCAGACGGATTTCCGACATCACCTCCGACCGTGTCATCGGCATTGATATTGGTTCCCGAACCGGCAAAGCAGTTCTTCTGGACAGTGGCAAGCTGTATACGGCCATCATCCCTTCAGGTGTTCACAATCAGGAAACAGCCGATAAGCTTGTGAAACACTTATTTAAAATTTCCGGCCTGACTCTTGACGATATCGCCTACATCGTCGGCACCGGTTACGGTCGGGTTGCGCTGGAATTTGGTGAAGTCGATAACAAGATTGTGACGGAAATTACCTGTCATGCCATGGGCGCCCATTTTTTGAATTCAAATGTTCGCTCCATCGTTGATATCGGAGGTCAGGACTCAAAGGCGATACGGGTGGATCCCCAGAACGGCAAGGTTGTGGAGTTCATCATGAATGACAAATGCGCCGCCGGTACCGGACGTTTCCTGGAGAAAGCGGCTCACATGCTCGATCTGACCACCGAGGAACTGGGCGATGAGTCGCTGAAAGCCACAAAACCTTCCGATATCAGCAGTCAATGCGTGGTTTTCGCGGAATCGGAGGTCATTTCGCTCAAAGCGAAAAATGAGACGCGCGCCAACATTGCCGCGGGCATCCATGTTGCAACCGCCCGACGGGTGAAAAATCTGTTCAACCGGCTTGGTCTGGAGGCGGACCTGGTATTCACCGGCGGCGTTTCAAACAACTCCGGAATGAGAAAAGTACTGGAGGAAACACTGGGATACAAGATCAGCGAGGTCAAACTGAACACCATCTACGCGGGCGCCCTGGGTGCGGCGGTGCTTGCCCAGAAGAGCTTGGCGTCACGCGCCGCTCTGGTCGAGCGCGAAACCTTGTCCGCCCAGGCCGCTTAAAAAATTAAATTCAGAGGAGGTCGAACAGAGTATGAGTAATGATGCCTGGAAAGAGGAAGTAATCAACTACATCGACAAGACAAAATTTGGAGTGCTTGGCTATGTCAGAAACGACGGAACACCACTGCTCCGTTCCATGGGAAGTTTTGCGCCCAGTGGGCTGGACATCTACTTTTCCACACGCAAGCAAGCCGCAAAAGTGCAAGCCATTTCCGGCCAGAAACGGATTTCGTTTCTCTTCGAGCACGACAACCAGGAACTTAACCAGTGGAAGAACGTGCTTCTGACCGGTGATGCGGAGTTGATCAACCCCGGCCCCGAACAGGACAAGGCTGTCGAGATTCTGAGCAACCGCAGTTCCCGTTTCAAGGAACGTATTGAAAAGGGCGAACTCCCCCAGACCCAGATTTTCCGGCTAAAAACCGAAGAAATCGAGTATCTGGATTATGGCAAGGGATTTGGACATGTGCAGAAGATAACCCTGCAAAAACCAGAACCCGCGTAAACACTGCCCTGGGAACTGGAGGCCGGGGATGCAAATCCTTGGCCTTTTTTTTACACGAAATTCATTCAGCACAAAAAGGAGTGTTCATGTCTTCATTTATTGAAAAACCCCGCTTTGCCTGCCCACTGGGCGGAGCCCTGGCAACCGTGGGCGCCTTGCCAAGGGTTGTTCCCATCCTGCATTCCTCACAGGGATGCGGGGGCAACTCCAATGGGGCCATCATGGGGGCGGCCGGTCATCTCGGCAGCGGATACTGCGGCGGAGCATCGGTTCCGGCCAGCGGCATCAGCGAGCAACAGATCGTTTTCGGCGGCATCACCCGGCTTGAAGAACAGTTGCAAAGCACCACTGAAATCATCGACGCCGACCTGTTCGTGGTGATTACCGGCTGCACCGCGGAGATCATCGGTGACGACGTTCCGGCGGTGGTGCGCGCCTACAACGCCGACAGGAACAGCCGCGCGCCGCTGATCCATGCCACGGCTGCCGGTTTCAAGGGAAACAGTTATTTCGGCTACGATTCAGTGTTGCAATCCCTGTTCCGCGATTATGTTGTCCCGGCGGAGAAAAAGAAGAAACACCATGTCAACCTCTGGGGAGCCCCGCCAGCATTTGATGTGTTCTGGGAGGGAAATCTGCTGGAGTTGCGCAGAATCCTGGAAGGCATCGGTCTTACGGTCAACTCGTTTTTTACTAATCGGGACTCATTGCCGGTTATTCGCAATTCAGCGGAAGCGGAACTGAACATCGTCGTATCTCCGGTCAACGGTGTTCCGGCAGCGGAGGTTTTCAAGGAGGTGCATGGCGTCGATCACTTCATCACCGATCTGCCCATCGGAGCCAAGGCAACCGAAACCTTTGTCCGGGAAGTCGCTCAACGGCTTGATCTGTGCAAAAAACAGGTCGAAACCTTTCTGGAAGCCGAAAATAAGCGCTACTACCATTTCTTCAACCGGATCAGCGATTCCTACTGCGATCTGGATCTGCAACGGTACACGGTAATCGTCGCCGATACGACCTATGCAGTGGCGCTGACCCGCTTTGCCGTAAAGGAGCTTGGCTGGCTCCCTACCCTGGTAGCCATTACCGATCCCATTGAAGATGATAAGAAACCTCCCTTTCTGGATCTTTTCGAAGGAATCCTGGACAACCCGAAAGCAACGGTTGTGTACGAAACCGACGCCAGCCAGGTATCCAAACATCTCTTTAAACGCTGGCCGCAATCGGACGGCGGCAAATACTCCCGCCCTTTCAGCCCGTCCTTTGTCATCGGCAGCAGGCTGGACAAGGATTTTGCCGACAGCATCAAAGCCGGCCATCTGAGTGTTGCCTACCCTATTTCGAACCGCTTCGTCCTGAATCGAGCCTATGCCGGCTATACCGGGGCGTTGCATCTGGTGGAAGACATTTTCTCGGTCCTGGTGGCCAACCGCTAGAAATATAAAACGAACCAATCAAATAATTAAAGGAGAAGCATATGAGTTATCTGCATCTCAAGGTACCACCAACGCGGGATGTTCGCCTCAGACCATGCAATGCTTTCGGAGGCAAGCTGGATGACCTGGTGGAAGGCCAGAAGACAGGTTGCCTGTGCACCAGCGGCAGGACCTTTGCCCAAACCACCGGTTGCCAGTTGACCCTCTCCATGGGGATGGCGGCATCGATCCCCAACTCCGTGGTCATCTATCATGGTCCGGTGGGGTGCGGGGCAGCCTCGCTGGCGCTGGCCGGTGTGTCCAAGCAGAGCCAGCAAGCCCGCGGCAACGATGATGCCGTCGGCCGGGTCTGGTTTTCCACCAACCTGAGTGAAGTGGATGTTGTTGCGGGAGGTGAGCAAAAACTGGAGGATGCGATTTTTGAAGCAGACCGCCGTTTCAAGCCGCATGCCATCTTCATCGGCAACACCTGCGTGCCAGCTATTATCGGCGATGACATCGACAGCGTTGCGGAACGGATCCAGGACCGGGTCAATGCCCGGATCATTCCGCTGCATTGCGAAGGGTTCAAGACACGCTTCGTTGCCACGGCCTACGACATCGTGTACCACGGTATCCTGCGTCACCTGCTGGATGACAAAAAACCCGCTCCCGCGCTGACAGAGGCGGAACAACTGGCCTATGATGAGAAGAAAAAGCGCACCGTCAACCTGCTGAACGTCGGTTCCATGAGCCACGTGGACGAGATCGAACTGGTGCGTATACTGAATGCCCTGGGCCTCGAGGTCAATGTCTACCCCTGCTTCACCGCCGCTGAAAAATTCGTCAAGGTCAAGGATGCTGCTCTGTCGGTTAGTATCTGCGCCACCCATGACGATTATTTTGTCGAGCATCTGCAGGAACACTACGGGATTCCCTACGTGCTGAACACCATCCCCATCGGCACCGACAATGTGCGGCTCTGGCTGCTGGATATCGCCGACTTTTTCAATATCCGCGAGCAGGCGCTCGAACTGATCAAAAAGGAAGAGACCGAACTGCGTGCGGCCCTGGCGCCGCTGCTCCCGTTATTCAAGGACAAGCGGGCCTTTGTCAGCACCGGCGAGATCAGAGCAGGCGCCCAGGCCTGCATGCTGGAAAACGATCTCGGCATGCAGGTAATCGGCATCCGCGCCCACCACTACGATCATTTTGGTGAAATCGTCTTCGAGAGTTTCAAGGGACGCGACGAAATACCGATCAACGTGGCGGCCAATCAGCCCTATGAGCAGGTCAACCTTCTGCGTCGGCTCAAGCCGGATCTGTTTCTCGGCCACGGCAACAGCAATGTCTGGGCGGCAAAGCAGGGAGTGCCGGTGCTTCCCATCTACGGTCCGCAAAACAACTACCTGGGATACAAAGGAATCTTCGAGGTGGCCATACGTCTGGAACGGATCCTCAAAAACTCCAATTACTACAATACGCTCGGCGACACAACCACTCTCCCCTATAAGGAAGAGTGGTACGACCTGGACCCCTTCACCTATATCAGACAGACAGGTGAAGCAGCCTGATCTATATGTTCTTCTGTAGGGACGACCGGCCGGTCGTCCCTACCCCCTCCCATTTCTTCAACACCAATCTCCACAAACGCTGCCTTGCCTTGAAAAATCAGGATCAACCGGAGCTCCTTCAAGAAAGGTCAGGCGATAGCGTTCAATGATGTGGCTGTCAGCCTCGAAGGCCATCTCGGGAAACGGTCCCTCCAGGGGAACCCAACACAGTTCCTTCAGGTCGTCACCCGGAGCCGGAGTCCCGCCGATTACGCGAGCTTTCAGCACCGTCACCAGGGTATGCAGGTGAGAGGCAAGAAAATTCGAGCAGACGCTGATGATCGAACAGATCTCCACATCCAACCCGGTTTCCTCCCTGGTCTCCCGGATGGCGGCGCCCAGGAAATCCTCTCCAAACTCCACAAAACCACCTGGCAAACACCATAATCCGGCTGCAAAGCTGCTCGATCCTCGTTTACCGATCAACACCCGTTCCTCATCGGTGATCAGAATAACCACTCCCGAGGCTGGATTCCGGTAGTGAATCCAGCCGCAGTGCGAACAAATCTGCCGGGTATGGTCGAGATGGTTCTTTGTGGAAAGAGGTACGGCACAGAGCGGGCAGTAGCGGAACGCATTGCGATCCTGTCCGGCGCTGAACCTGTCATAGGCCGTAAAAATCTGTTTCGGTTGCATGATTGATACTCCTTGCGAAAACCGGGGTGGCGTCCCTGGTTCTTTACTTGCTAATAAAAGCATTTTGTTTCACGCGAGGGAAGAAGTATAGTGGTTTACACTCCACCGGAAAAGGCCTTCGCATGCAACGATTGATGTTTCTCATTCTTATGCTTTTACTATGTCCGATTGTCTTCCTCACCAGCCCGGTTTCGGCCATGGACGGAGGCGAATACGGAGAATTCCAGAAACTGATGTTGGAGCCGCTCGATTCGCTGACAGATAAGGCGGATCTGATACTGAAGCAGAAATACGAAAAGAAACCGAATGAAATCATCCCGTTTTTTGCCATGACCAATCAACCGTCATATGTTGCTTATCGCATTGCGGCGTTAAAACCTGGACTGCTGGCCGGTTTCGAATGTTATGACCGCTGTGAGGGCCGGGAACTACGCAACCTTCTGGAATGTTTTTACAAGGATGGTGTGCCGGGTAATTTCGTCGATCTGGCTGCGTCCTGTCCTGTCTGCTATGGCGAGGCGATCAGCATATTTCTCTGGAATGAGATTGGCCTAGCTCCTGGTGCGATCATTGGCGGGCTACGTTTTCTCTATGATCCCACGTTGCGTGAAACTCCACCTCCCTGACAGGCTTACATAATGGCAAAAAAAACCGCTCTCTATTAGGGAAGCGGCTTTTTTTTTTGAAATCAAACAACGACACATGGCTTTCGATCCGTATCGAAATCAGAAGAAATAGTAAAGTGCAAGACGGGCAATATTGGTACTGCCATAATCCGCCTTGCCTGCAAGATTACTTCCTGCGGTGGTGTTATTGACAACATTGCCATACTTGGTATCGAGATGCTGGTATTCGACTCCCACACGCACTGCAGCATTCAGGTCATAAAAGACATTGAAAAAATATGTTTGGTTGAATTTTTCATAGTTGGTGTTTTTGGTATAATCACCATAATTGTAGGCTTGGCGCCGTCCGTAACCGGTGTTGAAGCTCAGGTCTTGGGTTGGATAGAAAAGCAGGTGCATAGCGTAAGAGAAGCCCTTGGCTGGCCTCAGATCTCCGGTAGTGCCCACATATTGGGTAGCGGTTACCGTAGGGATATTTGCTGCAATAACCGCCTGTCCTTCAAAGGTAAGGGTACCGGCACGGCCTTTACCGTCAACCGAGTGTATGATCGGTACAAATGTGTAGAAACCCGCGCCCCAGGAATCGATTGTCTTGTCATTATTCTGCCCCGATGCATGCTGATTGCCGTACAATCCAAAGAAACCGGCGGTAAAATCCTTTTGGGTAAAACCGTACTGCCCAGGCGATGTTCCAAGAGCTTTGCTGATAAAAAGTGCCTGACCAACAATATACGGCACCGCTCCCCAAGTATCACCTGTAGTGCTGCCTGCTTTGGCGGATGTTCCGGTGTTTGTAAAATTCGTCTGATACGGCAACTCAGCAGCCAGGACGAGCTTCAGTGCATTTTGTTTATTCAAATCAATCTGTTGGCTCAACTTAATTTGAGGATAACGGGTACCGTTGACAAAGCCGGCTTGATTACCGGCGTTAAAATCAACCGTATTCCCATACAGAAGACCGAAGTTGTCGGATGTCTGGCCAAAGAGCAACTGGGTCTTGCCCCAATCGAGATTGGCATAGCCATGACGCAGACGAGGGGTGGCGTTAACTGACTCCGTACTGCTGCTGGTGCTGGCAACACCGGTGGCAACCGGTGAGTTGTAAAAATCAAACTCAATCAGTGCTGATGTCTTGGCGCCCAGCAGTGTTGGCCCATTAGACTTGATCCAGAAACGGGATTGACGGGCGGAAAATATCGACTGGTCTTTTTGACCGTTTTGTGATGATTGTTTCGGAGCCTGTGAAGCGGAAATAAACCCGTTCGGCCCATAGTTCTGCGAGTTATAGGCATAATCCAGCTTGATAAAGCCGCCGAGAGTCAGGTTGAACTTGCTGCTGACCGGAGCCTGCAAGTTTCCATACACCCCGGGCGCAACTTCGCAGGATGGGGCAAAGTCGCAGTTAAATGGTGTTGTGGATGAACCGTTGGCAGAAGGCGCGGGATCAGCGGCCAGAGCCGGTGTGGCGGCAAACAGTGCGGCGGCGAGTACTACGGACATTTGATGTCGTTTCATGGTGTTCCCCCCTTGGTATGATAAGAATTTTGTGCTTTGAGTACAAAAAAAGGCCGGACCCTTTGGGGGTACGGCCTCCAGTTACCTGGTCAACCTTTTCAATTTCATGATGTAATCAACAGAGTAGTACTATTGCAAGAATGCTGTATTTCAAATTTAAAAAGCGTTCAGACAACGACCTTTTCTATTTTTCTAACTCCACGTAGTCGCCTAATTGAACCTTGGCAGCATCTTCGGAAGTCCCAAAGCTTCCATCCGGGCCGACAAGACCACTCAACGTAAATGTTGTGATGCGTTCGCCGGGAGCAAAGCCGATCCCCTTGATGGCCTCTCCGCCACGATACACGGCGAGACGCTGTCCAATCTTGAGCCCGGTTTCAGCCCCCGAGTCGATATAAATCCGCCCGCCGCTTACGACGGCCACACGCCCATACCAGGAAAACCACTCCAAGGAGCCCAACACTGCATCAGAAAGACCTTTTAGAGCTGAAACAACGGCATCATTCTGGGACTGATCTTTTCCTGGTTGCGGTATGGTTAAGGTAAACGTACGGATCAGGATAGGGCCGCGTATGTCATACAGATCGGCCTTCAAATGTGCACCAGGCTTGGTTCCCTCCGGCTTTGACAGAAAAAGCACAGGTCCACCCGATGGTTGGGATGCGATCTTCGCTGAATAGGCAAGCTGTTCCTGTTCCGTGGATGTGGATTCAGATGTTGTCTTTGATAGCGCGCGCGCATTGCAGCCACGTCCGAGAAGTTTTCCCAATGGTGCAGCAATGAGCTGTTCTCCCGTTTCAACGATCAGAAGCCTCTGACGGATATTGCCTGTTGTTGGCGGAGCCGCAGCATCAACAACAAGTGGTTCCTGAACTGGTTTTCCCGCCACGGTCTCATACCCTTTTTTAAGCAACTCACTTCCGCGGGGAACGCCTTTTTCAAGGGACTTCTTTGGCACCCAGATTTTCGGATTATCACCAGAAGAATCACCAATAAAAGGATTATCAATTTCAACATACTCATCGGTGTTAAGTGTCTGCTGGCGGGCAGCGCATCCTCCAAGAATGGAAGACGCCAGAAAAACACTACATAAAGCCACCGCTGCTATTCTGGTTGAGCATGATTGTCTCTTTATGCCCTTTTCTTCCGTTACCCTACCAAAAACCATAATCTGCATGCTCTACCTCCCTTTTTTAACTATCTTCTCTTCGCTATCACATCACGAACCGCCATTTGAAAAGCTTCCACAACAAACCCCTTCAGAACCTTTTCATCATTGCCGATGACAATGACCGGAACCGCGCTGCTTCTGTATCTGCTTGTCATTTCGTCCATGTAGGCTTCGTTTGCAAAAACATCCTTTTTGAGAAAAGGGATATTGTTTTTTGTCAGATAAGCGCTGGCCTCGCTACAGCTCTTGCACCAGGGAGCCGTGTATATCTCTATTTTGGGGTATCTGGGCGCTGAAGCAGTGCGGACAGGAGTTGCGGCGGCCACAAAACCAACGGACAGGAAAACGAACAGGGTAATACTCAGGCTCAAACCGATCATGCTCTTCATGCTGTACCTCCTTTGCGTACTCTGGGATAAGGAATAATCTGAAATGCTCTACGTGCCGGACCTGCTTACAAAAAGACCGGATCGCCGCAAAAGGCATATCCGGTCTCCAGTTTCCTGGTCAACAGATTTCAAAATTTCGGGGTTCTGTTTCCCCGGCTATGTGCATGTAAATGTCTTCAACCTGATATGAAACGCAAAAGACCGGAAGCAATGATGCTGCCGGTCTCTTGTGTTTCAAGTAATACCGTCTATTACATTTATAGATTTTGTATCTTTATAAAGAATCTGCTGTATTCTGTCAAGACATATTTTCAAACAACGTCGTATAAAATCAAAAAACATTTTGTCAGCATGAGATTTTTTCCGTTTTTTGCCTGATCACTTCAGAATTTTGTCTCCGCGCGTGCCACATCACGGCTGCAAGAACCAAAAGCATGAGCGCCACCGGCGTAAAAAAAACAGCCTGAAGACCCAGCAGTTCCCCGGCGCAGCCGCCTCCAACCGGACCGATGGTGTTACCGATGGCAATGCTCAGACTGAACAAAGCCGCTATTTTGCCTTTTTCTCCTTCAACCTGCATCAATCGCGTGAGACTGCTATAACTGAGCAGACCGGTGCCTATGCCGTAAAAGAATGTTCCCAGCCAAAAAACAAACAACCCATTGGCTGTTGCCAGCAGACCGGTACCGGCAATTACCAGCAAAGATGCCACGCAAAAACACCAGACAGCAGAGCGATTTTTAGTAATGCGAGCGCCCCAGAACAGCGTACACATGGCCATGGTGCCCTGGGTTATAACCAGCCACGACACCAGTTGCACCGGCACTTTGAGCGCCTCAATGGCCACAGGCGCCATAAAGGTCCGGAAAATCATGAATATTGCCGAACCCAACAGCTCAATAGCGAGCACGAATCTGAGATCGCTGTTGCCGAGCAGCAGAAACAAACGACGAAAATCGCTTCCGGAACTGGGAGGCAAACGTTCCCTGACCTCGAGAATTCCAGAACTTCTGCGGTACAGCACAATCACCACGCCAGCCAGAAACAGGGCGCTGGTTACGATAAAAGCCGGTACGAAGCGGTTGCCTTCAAGCATGTAACCGCCTGCCAGGGGACCGGCCAGAAAAAACCCAAGCTGGGTTGAGCTGCGCTGCCAACCTGCCTGGGAAGCGTCCAGATGGCGCATCCGCTTGAGAAACCCGGCCTGCAGTGTCATGAATCCAACGGATTGGGCCATGCCCTGAAAAAACATGATGCCCATCAACTGCCAGGGAATATCTATCCAGGGTACAACCAACGTCAGCAAAGCGCACAGCACCGTGCTGCCGACAAACAGCCAGCGCGTGCCATTACGATCCACCCACAACCCGGATGGGAGGATAATCAGCATGCGGCCGACTCCCGCCATTCCCGAGATCAAACCCAATTCAACCGCACCGGCATGCAGCGACAACGCGTAAAGCGGCAGCGCCAGCAGAAGTATTCCGCTGGCGCTGCCTGACAGAAAATTGATCGCCAGCAGGCTTTTCAACCCCTGGGTGTCTTTAGTGTTCATAAGCTCCCGGTGGGATCCGTCAGCGGTTGCTGACCAGAACGCTGATTATATCCGTTGCCAAACGCAATCCCCCCCTGAACCCGACGTAGTACTGATCGGTGACGATACGGTTGGTAATAGGGTACGAGACTCCCCAGAAACCGGCTTTGATTCCCGTTGCCAGGGGCCGGTCCAGATTGCTGCCGATGACAAAGGCCGGGCTGATGGGAGTGCCATAGGGGTCATTCTCCCGCTCCAGTTCTTCATGCAGGCGCTTGGTGATCAGATCGGTACCGGTTTCAAAGATCAGTTTTGGACGCAACCCGGCCGGGATCTGCCCGAAACGTTCGCTCACCTGTTCCTGCTGCTGTTCGGTCAGCAGATCGGTCACTGCGGCAAAATAGGGAATCCAGCCCAGATCTTCGGCAATAAAGCGGGTTACGCTAAAGACATAGTCGGCTGTGCCGATCACCACGCCAAAACGCTGGAAATCCTGGTCATTGAAAAGATCGGTCAACGGATTGATAAAACGGTAGTAATAGGCCTTTTCTTCGGCTATCACCCACTCCAGCTGTGCGCTGTCCACATGAAGGCGTCCGGCGATGCGGCGCAGGAATGCTTCCGTGGCTGTAGGACCAATGGGAAGCGGCTCGGAAACAAAGGGAGTATCATGTATTTTTTCAAACAGCCGGGCCGGCTTGATGGCGTGCACATCGGAAAACACGATGTTAAGCGAGGCGCGTGAGGCCTCCCTGAGATCGGCAAGGTCATCGAATGGGGTCAAAAAGGTGTTGGCCTGGATCCCCAGCAATGCCAGCAGCCGTTTCAGTTCCATGAGATTTCCCCGCCAGAACACGTCCTGAGCCGGCACAAACCCGAACAAGTTGACCTGTTTTGGGTCCTTGGGCAATCCTTCCGTTACAAACTGGGAAATGATCGCCTCCCAGATGAAATCGGCGCCCACCGTGGAATCACCCTTGAAACCTCCGGTCTCGGCCACGATGACCGGCTTGCCCTGTCTGCGAAATTCACTGACCACGGCTTGGACATCATCGCCGATGATATCAGTCATGCAACCGGTGATCACGGCGTAGAGATCCGCGTCAATAACGTCAAGGGTAGCGGCAATCTGTTCCGTCAAGCGTTCCTCTCCACCGAAGATAATTTCCCGCTCCACTATGTTGGTGCAGGGAGTGGCACGGCCATCGGTCACGGTGGAGCCCCAGTAACCACCGCCGATAGTGGCGGCCCCGTCGGCGGC
>WSSedB1CaDRAFT_10000218_pt1 | contig 27115 bp, 22 predicted proteins | sample WetSurSB1Cattail_FD_9460 | JGI IMG/M metagenome (IMG submission 9460)
ACAATGATGCAGCTATATGTGGCTCGTGTCCACTTCTTGTGAGTGAAACTATTTCCCTGTGGATCACAATCCGTTGCCTTGGTGTGAGTGTCAGACCGGACGAAACACAAGATGATTCGCAAAAACCGCACTCAGTACATTTATCAATGACTTCCCCTGCAGCAGGCAACGGTTTCAGGTTTTTTAAGTGAATCTCTTTGTCGGAATTCAGTATCACACCGGGATTAAGGATATTCAGCGGATCAAATATCTGTTTGATTTCCTTCATTAAAGAGTAGGCATCATTTCCCCATTCCATTTCAACAAATGGTGCCATATTCCGTCCGGTCCCATGTTCCGCTTTCAGCGATCCATTATACTTATTGACAACCAAAGCTGTAACATCTGTCATAAGCTTAGAATACCTGTCAATCTCTTCTTTTATGCTAAAATCCTGAGTGAAGACAAAATGCAGATTTCCTTCGAGTGCATGTCCGAAGATCACAGCTTCATTATACTTGTATTTCTTTAAAATATTCTGAAGATCAAGCGTAGCTTCTGCTAAAGAGGCAACCGGAAATGCGACATCTTCAATGATGACTGTTGTGCCTGTTTTTCTCATGGCCCCGACAGACGGAAAAAGACCTTTACGGATTTTCCACAGGAGCTCATATTCTGCAGGAACATCAGTAAACGTGACATCCTTCTCAACAGGTATGTTCTTAATAGAATTCATTATGGCCTCAATATTCCCATTTATCTCAACCTTATTCTCTCCAACTGTTTCCACAAGTAATGCGCATCCATCATTGTTAAGCAATCTGATGAATTCAGGAATGCCCTTTTCCTTTTCCACAGAACGCAATCCTGCCCTGTCAATCAGTTCAACTGCCGAAACAGGTGTTGATTTCAGAAGCGATACTGCCTTACATGCACTTTCAATATTGTGAAAAATGATAAGGGAACTTGCCTTGCAGGGATATTCTCTTACAGTCTTAAAACTGATCTCCGCAATAAACCCCAGGGTGCCTTCCGATCCAATCATAAGGTGTTCTATAATATCGAACGGATCGTGATAATCTATAAGAGAATTCAGGCTATAGCCTGTAGTATTTTTCATCTTATATTTTTTCCTGATCTTTTCGGCCATAGAAGTATTTTCTGATGCCCGCTTTGCAAGGCTTTCTATATCAGAGAGAAGCTTAGAATGCGATTGCCTGAACAGGTTTTTACTTGATTTTTCCCTGGTATCGAGGATTGTTCCATCAGCCATTATAATCTTCATTCCTGCAACAGTCTTGTAGGAATTTTCAGAAGTACCGCAACACATTCCACTTGCATTATTTGCTGCTATTCCTCCAATCATAGCAGCATTTATGGACGCAGGATCGGGACCAATCTTTCGTCCGTAAGGAGCAAGCAATGAATTGACACGCCCTCCAATCAATCCCGGCTGAAGAGTAATTTCGGAAGCATCTTCATTTATTTGAAACTTTTTCCAGTTGTTACCCGCAATAACTAAAACGGAATCTGTAATCGCTTGTCCCGACAGGCTTGTTCCCGCTGCCCTGAATGTTGCAGGGATGGACAAAGAAGAGCACTCTTTTAAAATAAGAGAGATTTCATTCTCATCCTTTGCCCTGATCACCAGTTTAGGTACGAGCCTGTAGAAGCTGGCGTCGGTTCCGTAAGCCAGTGTATAAAGGGGGTCATGAAAAATCCTGTCTTTGTCGATAGATCTGCAAAGAAGTTCATAAAGAATTTTATATTTTCCTGTTATCATACTGCAATGTTGATGAAAAAGAGATTAATCTCTGATTGTTTTATTAGCATCAGTAATTTTATGATATCATTAATGAATGTATTTATTTACTGAAGTTCTTTATTCCCTCTGAGTCAAAATTGCAATTCAACCATTCATCATCAATTTCCGCTCCGTTTTTGATATACATATTAATAGCTGCCTTATTCCAGTTCAGGACCTGCCACCTCACTCTTTTGCAATCTTCTTCATTAGCAACCTCAAAAATTTTTCTTAGCAAAGCTGTTCCAATATTTTGCTTTCTGAATGACTCTTTTATGTAGATATCTTCCAGGTAAAGCGATTTCCCAACCCAGGTATAATAAGCAAAGAAATACAGTGCCATTCCCACAATCTCTCCTGATACTGTTTCTGCTACAAAACACCGGAAGAGATCTTTTTCCTTTTTCATCTGTTCCACAGAATTTGATACTTTATCGTGCGCTTTTTCAAATGCAGCTAATTCTTTGATTAGCAACAATATTGAAGGGAAATCCTCTTCTGTTGCGGTTCTGATATTAATTTTTATATTCATCTCATTAGTCTTCGGTAATTTTTGAAGCTCTGTTTCTTTTATTTAGGTAATAGTGCCATAGAAAATATGTGGCTAGTGAACGAAAGGGTATCCATTTCTCTGACAGCAATCTGATTTCATCTTTTGTTTCTGCATCACTCAATTCTCTCACTGTGTTTATGATGGCAATATCTCCAATCGGGAAAATGTCTTTAGCCTGAAGGCAAAACATCAGATAAATATCAGCAGTCCATTCACCAATTCCATTAATACTTGTAAGAAGTTTCCGTGCATCTTTCTCTTTCAGCTTTTTCAGGTTTTCCAGGTCAATATCACCATTAAGAATTGCATTTGATAGTGAACGAAGGTATTTCGCTTTTTGACGCGAGATTTGGCAATTACGCATTTCTTCATCAGTAAGTTTAATAAGCTCTGAAGGCGAAAACTCATGAAGGTAATTTTTGAGTTTAAGAAAATGGGCTTTCGCAGATGCTAAACTCAGTTGCTGTTCCAATATAATCCTGGACAAGGAAATAAAACCCTGTGGTCTTGACCAGTCGGGTGGATAGCCATACTTTAGGGCAATAGTTTCAAATACCTTATCAATATTGAGGAGTTGCTTAATATCCTTTTGATTTACAATATTTGTCAATGATTTATAGTTTTACTTAAAACGAAGAAAATATTTGTTTTTGTTTTAAATTTATGTAAACAATTGTTAATTATAAAGTTAAAAATCGATATTGAATTGACTTAATGAAAAAAATATAACACAAGTATACTGTTTATTTCTCTGCCCGAAGAAGTGTTCCGGAAATGCAAATCAGCGGTCATACCGTAAAAGTACTTCTTTTACCTGTCAAATTTTATTACTTTTGGCATCAGAATATTTTAAATTATGGATACAAATCCAGATCCTGTATATTCAAGAAATGTAGTGGAGTTTGTTGCCGTTGCAAATGAATTCTGCAAGTATGCCGAGCATGCTTCAGAGTTGAAAGGTGATGAAATGCTTAGGATAATGCAGCGGATTCTTCCTCTTATGTATCTGAAAGCTTCTCTCTTGCCGCAGTTAGATCCTTTTTTCGAAGATGGTAACGAAAAGTTCGTTACCGAAGACGACTGGAAGGCCATTAATGATTTACTGAAAGAAAAGTTTGGTACCGCAAACGATTACCTGGAGGTTTTCGATGAAAAAATTAATGATTCTGAAGGCCCTGTGTTATCAAGTATTTCAGAAGATATGGCAGATATTTATCAGGATATGAAAGACTTTCTTCTCCTGTACCAGACCGGGACCGGAGAGGTGATGAACGATGCGGTATGGGAATGCAGAATGAACTTTGAAAATTTCTGGGGTCAGAAACTGTTAAATTCAATGAGAGCTATTCATAAGTTTATTTACTCAGGAGAAGAGATTGGGAAAGTTGAAAAAAAATCAGGAGAAGATGATGAAAACAGAAATACCGATAACTGGTTTATAACAAGAAGACAAAAGGATTTACGTGGTGACATTAAATAATATGTATAAGGAAAACATTACAGTTGAGGAACTTGCTGAACATGAACTCTCATGGTTTAAAGGTGAAATAGTTTTAGTTGACAATTTTAAAACATTTAATGAAGTCTTTCCAAGACTCAGGAGATCAAACGTGCTTGGTTTTGACACAGAAACAAGGCCTACATTTAAAAAAGGCAGGAAAAATGCAGTTTCACTCATCCAGCTTTCTACCGGTGATCTTGCATGTCTGTTCCGTATAAATAAAATCGGCATTCCTGATGAACTGTCGGGACTATTATCAGATCCCTCGGTCATAAAAGCAGGTGTTGCCGTGCATGATGATATTCGATTCCTGAAAAATGTTAAAAAATTCACTCCCGACGGATTTGTGGAACTGCAAACCCTTGTAAAAGATTTTGGCATTCAGAGTTCCGGGTTGAAAAAGCTTTCAGCCATCATCCTTGGATTCAGAATTTCAAAACGTCAGCAGGTCACCGACTGGGAGGCGGAGCAGCTTTCGGAAGCCCAACAGATCTATGCGGCAACAGATGCATGGGTCTGCCATCAGATTTATAGGAAGCTGATAAACGGTAGTAAGAAAATTCTATAAATAAGAAATCAATTAACCACTAAGGACACAAAGAAGGTGCAAAGAACACAAAGATAAAACCTTTTAATTTTAATTTCTTAGTGACCTTTGAGTAAACCTTTGTGAACTTTGTGGTTAGAAGAAAAAATCAAAAAAAGTATATTCGGAAATGCAAAATAAAGCGGAGCGAATTAAAATAGTTTTAAAATCCGGTAAAGAGCAATCACTTCACCGTTTTCATCCCTGGGTATTTTCCGGAGCAATAAAGAAAATGTATGGTACTCCCGCTGAAGGAGACCTTGTGGATGTGTATGATAACAAAGACACATTTCTTGCTGTTGGCCATTATCAACCCAGCTCAATAGCAGTAAGGATACTTTCGTTTGTACAGGAAACACCGGATATTGATTTTTTCAGAAATAAGATAAAACGCGCTATTGATTTCAGGAGAGCAATAGGCATAATTGATAATCCGGCGATTAATGTCTTCAGGCTTGTTCATGGTGAAGGGGATGGTTTGCCGGGACTGATTGTCGATTTCTACAATGGCATAGCAGTAATGCAGATGCATTCAATAGGCTTCTACAGGATCAGGAAAGAGATAGCTTCAATACTGTCGGAACTCCTGGATAACCGCATTATAGCTGTCTATGATAAAAGTGAAGGTACAATTCCTCATATGTCGGGTATTACAGCTACTAATGAGTTCCTGTTTGGAAATTCCGGACCGGTTATCGTTACTGAAAACGGATATAAGTTTAAGATTGACTGGACTACCGGGCAGAAGACAGGATTCTTTATTGACCAGAGAGAAAACAGGAAACTACTTGAGAAATATACCGATGGTAGAACTGTACTGAACATGTTCGGCTATACCGGCGGATTCTCTGTTTATGCGATGAAAAACGCTGCAGTTGTTCACACAGTTGACAGTTCATTCCCTGCTGTTGAACTTACGAATGAAAATATTAATCTCAATTACGGTGATGATAAGAGACATGAATCATTCCAGCTGGACGCTTTTGAGTATATGAATCACATTAAAGACAAGTATGACCTAATTATACTTGATCCTCCTGCATTTGCAAAGCATAACAATGTTCTTGCAAATGCTTTGCAGGGTTATAAAAGGCTGAATTTAAAAGCCATTGAGCAAATCAGTCCGGGTGGCATTATTTTTACATTCTCGTGTTCCCAGGTTGTCACCAGGGAGAATTTCAGAAAATCGGTTTTTGCTGCAGCAGCAAATACTGGTCGCAGTGTCAGAATATTGCATCAGATGAGTCAGCCGCCCGATCATCCGGTAAATATTTATCATCCGGAAAGCGAATATCTTAAAGGTCTTGTTATTTATGTTGAATAGTTGGCAGGTTGTAAGATTGAAGAAAAATACATAAGAATAAAAGAATAAAAGAAGAATGGGTGCAAATAAAAATATTGAATTTGTAGCTAGAAAACTGGGACTTCATGATTGGCAGGTCGAAAACACTATAAGGCTGATGGATGGGGGCGCCACGATACCTTTTATAAGCAGGTACCGGAAGGAAATGACCGGTAGTCTCGACGAAGTTCAGCTGATGCATATCAAAGAGGAATACGACAGGTTGAAAGATCTGGATGCAAGAAAGGAAGCAGTCATAAAGTCAATTGAGGAACAGGAAAAGATGACTCCTGAGCTTCAGAAAAAAATTGATGCTGCAGCGACAATGTCCGAGCTCGAGGATATCTATCTCCCCTTTAAACCCAAAAGGCGAACACGTGCGACAATTGCGAAGGAGAAAGGGCTGGAACCTTTGGCTACCCTCATTCTTGGTCAGAAGGAAAATGACCCGGCTCTGAAGGCTGAAGGTTTTCTGAGTGACGATGTAGCTTCTGTTGAAGATGCTATAGCCGGTGCGTCTGATATTATTGCAGAATGGATAAATGAGGATGAAAAAGCCAGAAGGCAACTCAGATATCTGTTCGATAAAGAGGCAGTTATTTATTCAAAAGTTGTTAAAGGGAAAGAGGCAGCAGGCATAAAATACAGTGATTATTACGACTGGTCAGAACCTCTGAAAAAGTGTCCGTCTCACAGACTTCTTGCTATGAGGAGAGGGGAGGATGAAGGTTTTCTAAGGTTGTCGGTGGAACCTGATGAAAAACATGCCCTCGATATACTGAATTCTATTTTTATAAAAGGAAGGAATGCATCAGCTGATATTGTAACTGATGCTGTAAGGGATAGCTGGAAGAGGCTACTCTCAGCCTCCATGGAGACAGAATTCAGAAATATTTCCAAGGAAAAGGCTGATATTGAGGCTATAAACGTTTTCGCCGAAAACCTTCGTCAGTTACTTCTTGGATCACCGCTTGGTGAGAAAAACGTTCTTGCCATTGATCCTGGTTTCAGGACAGGGTGTAAGGTAGTCTGTCTCGACAGACAAGGTAATTTTGTTCATAATGAGACAATATATCCGCATCCTCCTCAGAATGAAACTGCAATGTCGATAAAGAAAATTCTGTCGCTTGTAAATGCTTACAAAATTGAAGCCATTGCGATCGGAAATGGTACTGCAAGCCGTGAGACAGAAGATTTTATAAAATGGGTCAAGTTTGAAAAAGATATCCAGGTTTTTGTTGTCAGTGAAGCAGGAGCATCAATCTATTCCGCTTCAAAGACCGCACGTGAAGAATTTCCTGATTATGATGTTACAGTCCGTGGTGCAATTTCAATAGGAAGAAGGTTAATGGATCCTCTGGCCGAGCTTGTAAAGATCGACCCGAAATCAATTGGAGTGGGACAATACCAGCACGATGTCGACCAGCAAAAACTTCAGAAATCGCTCGACGATGTAGTAATGAGTTGTGTGAATGGCGTGGGTGTGGAGGTGAATACTGCCAGTAAGCACCTGCTTACTTATGTCTCGGGTCTTGGCCCACAGCTGGCTCAGAACATCGTTGATTACAGATCTGAAAACGGACCTTTCAAGACACGGAAAGAACTCCTTAAAGTAAAACGGATGGGAGATAAGGCGTTCGAGCAATCGGCAGGCTTTCTGAGGATCAGAAATGCAGAGAATCCACTCGATTCAAGTGCTGTTCATCCTGAAAGCTATCATGTTGTAGAAAAAATGTCGGCAGACCTTGGATGCGAAGTCAGAGAACTGATTAACAATGAGGCCAGGCGAAAAGAAATTGTTCCTGAACGATATGTAAGCCCTGTTACCGGACTTCCTACACTGAAGGATATTATTGATGAACTGGCCAAACCGGGTCGTGATCCACGATCAAAAATTGTGGAGTTCAGTTTTGCAGATATTCATTCAATTGAAGATCTGCAGGAAGGAATGATCGTTCCGGGTATTGTCACAAACATTACAAAATTCGGTGCATTTGTTGATATTGGAATTAAACAGGACGGGCTCGTGCATATTTCAAATTTGAGCAGGACATATATCACTGATCCATCAACGGTTGTGAAGCTCCACCAGCACGTAATGGTGAAGGTTATTGCAGTTGATATTGAAAGAAGACGTATTCAGCTATCGATGAAAGATGTGGAGGCTAAAAAAACAACGTAGGTACCAGTTGTGGCTGTAGTCTAAGTATATTGTTTGTTCCCGGATATTATATTATTGTAACTGAACGACCCGATGGGCTGCTTAGTTTGCGTCCGTATTCCGCACATCCTTTGTTATGAAATAACGAATTTGTCTGGTTTAACGATGCGAAGCGATAAGCCAATTAATTAAACTGTCTGCAACATAATCAGCTCATTTCGGTTTGCATATTATCAAATCTAATCATTAAAAATTATATTAAATGATTGTGATAATCTAAAATAGTAAACTAACTTTGCAAAGTTAATTTATAAATTTACTTTATAATTGTTTGTGATGTCTAAAATAAATGATAATGAATTGGCAACAAAATTACGAGAGTCAATCTCACGTATTTTAAAAGTCATGAAGCGAGAAGTAAAACACGATGAACAACTTTCGTTAACAGAACGTTCCACGCTGTCTTTAATAAGCAGAATCCCTCAAATCACTCCTTCCGAACTAGCTCGGACAGAACAAGTAACAGGACAGGCTATGTCACAGATTATCAATAAGCTTATGCGGCTTGAATTGATACAGAAAACACCTTCGGAAACGGATAAACGAAAGGTTTATATTTCGGCAACATCCACAGGACATGATTTTGTCGAATTAAAAAGAAAAAAGACCAGTGAATGGTTAGCAAAGTCAATTTCTGAAAAATGTACTGAACAAGAGAAAAAAATGTTGACTCAAGCTTCCGCCATCTTAATAAAACTTGTGGGGTAAAGCAGTATGAAAATCGATACTTTTCGGTCATTTCGTAATCCGAATTATAGGTTATATTTCTTAGGGCAGTCCATATCGCTAATCGGCACCTGGATGCAACGGACTGCTGTTTATTGGGTTATTTTTGACCAGACGAACTCAAATTTTATGCTGGGTTTGGTGGTATTTGCCACACAATTTCCTTCGTTTTTGTTTTCTCCGTTAGGCGGTGTTGCGACCGATCGTTATAACCGTTACCGTTTGACATTAATTACCCAAGCTTCGCTGTTAGTTCAGGCCGGATTGCTTGCGTCAATGGTGCTGTTTACTCGTTTTACTGTTTGGGGTATTATTGTTCTAAGCATTGTGCAAGGAATAATTAATGCATTCGATTTACCTGCCAGACAGTCGTTGGTTAATGAAATAATTGAGAATAAAAAAAATCTGGCAAATGCTATTGCCTTAAACTCTTCAATGGGAAAGCTGGCATGGTTGATTGGCCCTGCTTTTTCAGGTATTGTATTGGCAAAATATGGTGCCGGCATCTGTTTTCTAATAAATGCCTTTAGCTATTTAGCTGTAATCATTGCATTGGCATTCATAAAAGTAAGCCCCTATATTCCACAAGCCCGTTCCCGTAAGGCTTTTTTTGAAATTAAAGAAGGTTTCCATTATGTAATAAATACACCTTCGCTTAAAACACCTATTTTATTGCTTGCATGTGTGAGTCTGTTGGTTTTGCCTTTTAACACGCTTCTTCCGGTGTTTGCCAAAGTCGTGTTTAAGGGGAATGCCGCCACATATGGTTATCTGAACAGTATGATAGGTGCGGGTTCGTTAATAGGGGCAATCGCTCTGGCTTCATTGAAGAGCAATAAATATATGGTTAAAATTTTGTTTGGCAGCCTGTTTATTCTGGGCATGGCATTGATAGCCTTTTCTCATATTACCATTTTACCTGTTGCGCTGGTTTTCGCAGCCATTGCTGGCTTTGCCATGATGTTTCAAACCACCGTTAGCCAGACCATTATTCAGGTTGAAGCATCGGACGAAATGCGTGGTCGTGCTTTGAGCTTTTTTATGATGGCTTTCTTTGGGCTGCAGCCAGTTGGCGGATTGTTGATTGGAGCTGTATCGGAATTTACAGGTGCTGCTAATGCAATTCTTTTTCAGGGAATATTTGCCGTTATCATAACTATATTATTCCTGTATTTTCTTAGAAATAAAAGTCTTAATTAACAATAATAAATCATAATTCAATATGGAAACAATTCATTGGTATAATTTTCTGGCAGCATTTTTTGCCGGGGTTTCTTTATTAAATGCATTTCCTCATTTGGTACAGGGGCTTTCGGGCAACGCCTTTCCAACACCATTTGCAAAGCCCTCGGGAAGAGGCTTGTCTTCTCCACTGACAAATACGCTATGGGCTTTTGCCAATCTTATAATCGGATTTTTTCTTTTCAAAGCAAGTAAAGTTACTTTTGATGTTAATCTTTTATTACTTGTATTTTTAGCAGGTATGGTATCCATAAGTATTATATCAGCAATTAATTTTGAAAAAAAAATGAAAGAATAAAACTGATGTCTTTGTAAACTTCTTGAATTACATGATACTTCAATCAATATAAATTAATAATCATGGAAGAAAATAAGACACAACAAAACACTGCTCTCTTAATATTAGATGTGCAGGACGCAATTGTTAAATTGTTAAAGGATAGTAAATCCTTCATTAATTCTATTAAAAAAGTCATACAAACGGCTCGCATCAGTAAAATGCCTGTTATATATGTAGTTATCGGATTCAGAAAAGGATACCCTGAAGTTAGTCCGAATAATAAATCTTTTTCAGTGTTGAAGGATGGAACTCAGAACCTTTACACGGAAGAGGCAATTACAGTTCATGCTTCCATTGCACCTGAGCAAGGCGATGTTATTATAACCAAAAAAAGAGTTAGTGCGTTTACTGGTAGTGATTTGGAAGTGGTGCTGAGGTCGCTTGAAATAAAACATCTTGTACTCTCTGGTATTGCAACAGGCGGAGTAGTACTATCTACTTTGCGTGAAGCTGCTGACAAGGATTTTGAAATAACTGTTCTATCTGATTGTTGTGCTGACAGGGATGAGGAAGTACATAGGATACTTATGACCAAAATTTTTCCGCGTCAGGCAGAAGTGATTAGTTCGGAAGAATGGTATGTTAATAATCATTCATAACAAATAAGCAGCTTCCTTGTAATCAGGTCTGTTTAGTGATTCCTGTGTCGCACTAAGTTGTTTATAACTACTCTGCATGTATAATTGTTGTTGAAGAGATCATACTGATGCCTGCACATAAAACTATCTTTATTATTCCGGATGTTTTTTGAAATTACACTATCCTAATTTAAACATCCTATCGGGGCGTCTCTGGAAATAATTGTAAAAAACACTTCCTGATTGAAACGTCCAAACGGGATATCTCTAAATATAATTGTAAATAGCACTACCCTGATTGAACCGTCATATCGGTGTGTCTCTGAATATAATTGTAAATAACACTTCATAATTGAAATGTCCAATCGGTATGCTTCTAAATATAATTGTAAATAGCACTACCCTGATTGAAACGTTATATCGGGGTGTCTCTGAATATAATCGTAAATAGCACTACCCTGATTGAAACGTAATATCGGGGTGTCTCTGAATTCAGATTTCGAATATTTATTAAAATGAGACGCCCGGATCGGGCGTCTCTACATTATTCAATTTATGACATATTTTTACATTCCTGGCCTTTGTTCAGCGTTTGGCATCGGTTTCATAACAGGTTTTCCCGGTAACTTAGCGTTGCGCATGGCTGTATTATAGACAAATGAAGCAGTGATTATTGCATTCTGTTTCAGATCGGGCATTACAAGTCGTTCATATGTATCCATTACTGTATGATAACCCCTCCCATATTCAAGACCATCCTGTATAAACTGAAATCCAGGTAAGCCGACCCTATCGAAAGAAAGATGATCTGTTCCACCGGTATTTCTTATTGTGATTGTTGAACAACCCATATCTTCAAATGGTTTTAGCCACTGTTCAAATATAGGTCTAACAAGTTCGTTTTCCTGAAGATAAATACCACGGTATTTTCCAGAACCGTTATCCATATTAAAATATGCGTCAAACTTATCGTAGTCAGGCTTATGTTCTTTTGTGTCGGGATCAGCAAGATACTTCTCTACATAACCTGATGATCCGAATAAACCCTGTTCTTCTCCACCCCAGAGGGCTATCCTGATCGTTCTTCTCGGAGCAATGTCGAGGTTTTTGAGTATCCGGACTGCTTCAAGCATTACAATACAACCTGATCCATTGTCTGCTGCTCCGGTTCCACCATTCCACGAATCAATATGAGCACCCAGAAGAACTATTTCATTTTTAAGTAATTTATCAGTACCCGGAATTTCACCTATTACATTATAAACTTTTGGGCTGTCAAAGAATTTATTCTGAATTTCAATCTCCATTTCGACAGGAATGTTATGTTGTATCATACGAACCATTCTGCCATAATCTTCAAGGGGAAGGTTCAACTCGGCAATGGGTTCTTTATCACCCGATTTATAGCTGGCACCATTTGACCTTGGAACATTAAAGGTCCCTGAACTATTAATAATCACAGCTGCACCTTCACTCATCAGAAAGTCTGATATCTTCGATCGGAGAGCCCTCTGAGCCATCATTGCGGCGCGGTCAAAAGGTGGTCTCCTTGATGGAGAGCCTGAATAAGCCATTGTCAGATCTTTTAATTGTGCATCGGTAAGACGACTGGCAAGCGGTTCAAAACTCATTTCATAAGTTGCAGTAGAAGGCATCAGGACTATCTTGCCTGCAACCTTTCCTTTATATTTATCGAGATCGCCTTCTTCCTTAACATCCAGATATACAACACCACCTTTTGTGAGTCCGTTTGTGCTTCCAGTCCATGCGACCGGATTACAGGCGAAGTTAGAATAGTATGGGGCAGTCATTGCTGCATACGTCTTTAAATTATCCCATCCACCACGCGAGAAGTCCTTTGCCTCTTCAATCCTTACATTCTGAAGTCCAAACTCTTCCATTTTCTTTTTGGCCCACTCATTGGCATTTTTGTAACCGGTGGATGCTGTGAGTCTCGGACCTGTAAAATCAGTGAGCCAGAAAGCCAGATCTTCTACACTTGAATTTTTTAAACCTTCCTGTTTGATTTTATAAATCATACTAAGGTCAACATTCTCGCTTTGCGACAATAACCATGTCGGCAAAAACAAAAGCAATACTAATGCGATGGAAATTTTCTTGAATTTCATGTAGTTATTTTTAAGGTTTGAATTCATATAATTCAAATTTAATAAAAATGATAGCCGCTACAGGAATGGACAAGCTGATTTAACAATAATTAACTTGTTGACATTTCCACTCCTTGTACCTTGACGCAGGAGATAAATATTAATGCTTTGAATATAATCTATATACAGACATCATTCCTGAAAGAAGAAGAAAAGTGTGAGGATACTTTGATCGAACAGAGATATTGCTTTCTCCGTGTTTCTTCCCTTTTTCTTTTTACTTTTATCTTTTTACTTTTGTTCTTTATTTTTAATTATGATTTATCCNGATAATTTTGAAAATAAGATAGGTTTTGACAGGATCCGAACATTGCTGGGCGAAAAATGTCTCAGCCCTATGGGACTCGAAAAAGTGAACGCTATTAAATTTGTCGATGACTTCGGGAATTTATCTCACATATTATCAGCAACGTATGAATTCCAGCAGATCCTGATATTCGAAGATTTTTTCCCCTCAGAACACTATTATAAAATTTCAGATTGTCTTAATAAGATAAGGATCGAAGGTACTTTTCCTGAAGTACAGGAAGTTTTTGATCTTAAACGTACTCTTGAAACAGTTAAATCAATTCTGAATTTCTTCAGAAATAAAGATGCTGTAAAATATCCTGTTCTGCAATCGATGTGCAGTTCAGTTAAAATGTATCCATATGTGCTGGAATCAATTGACAGGATTATTGACAAAAAAGGTGTGATCAGGGATAATGCATCCTCACGATTGAAAGAGATAAGAGCTGAACTAATCGGGAAGAGTATTCATGTAACAAAACGGTTGAATGCGATACTCAAACAGGCTCAGTCTGACGGGATTGTAGATTCGGATACTTCCGCCTCAGTAAGAAACGGCCGTGGAGTAATCCCGGTTAGTTCATACGATAAAAGAAAAATCAAAGGTCTGATTCACGATCAGTCAGCCTCCGGAAAGACAGTATTTATTGAACCTGAAGAGATTGTAGAAATAAATAATGATATCGTTGAACTTGAATATGAGGAAAGAAGAGAGATTGTAAGGATTCTTACTGCATTCGCCGATGATGTCAGACCATATATCGATGATTTGCTGGAATCGAACATTTTCCTGGGTGAGATCGATTTTATAAGATCTAAGGCCCTTCTTGGCAATCATCTTCATTCCATCAAACCGATACTGACAGATAAACCATTCATTGCATGGAAAGGTGCGATCCATCCTCTGCTATATCTGTCATTTGAAAAATCAGAAGGGAGAAAAGTTATACCTCTCGAGATTGTGCTTGATGAAAAAGACAGAATACTATTGATCTCAGGTCCTAATGCCGGTGGAAAATCAGTGTGTCTGAAAACAGTAGGGCTGCTTCAGTATATGTTACAATGTGGCCTGACTATCCCGGTTGCTGAAGGATCGGAAACCGGAATCTTTAAAAATATACTGATCGATATAGGTGATGAACAAAGTATTGATAATGATTTAAGTACGTATAGTTCTCATCTTATCAATATGAAATATTTTGTAAAAAACGGTAATGATAAGACACTTATTTTGATAGATGAATTCGGTACAGGTACTGAACCTATGCTTGGCGGTTCAATAGCAGAAGCGATCCTTGGTGAGTTGAACAGGAAGAAAGTGTTTGGCGTGATCACCACGCATTATACTAACCTGAAGCACTTTGCATCACTTACTGATGGAGTTGAAAACGGAGCTATGGCATTCGATAACCACCTTATGCAGCCATTGTTTCAACTTACAATTGGTAAACCTGGAAGTTCATTTGCTTTTGAAATAGCCCGTAAAATAGGTCTCCCTGAAGAGATACTTGTAATAGCTTCGGAAAAAGCCGGGGTAAAAAATATTAATTATGACAGGCATCTTAAAGATATAGCCCGCGACAAAAGATACTGGGAAACCAAGCGGCAGAGCATAAGGCAACAGGAGAAGCGGTTGGAAGAACTGATGTCGGAGTATGAAAAAGAGCTTTCAGGTGCCAGGACATTAAGAAAGGAGATTATTTCAAAAGCAAAAGACGAAGCTCAGAAATTGCTTCAGGAATCTAACAGGATGATTGAAACCACTATCCGTCAGATTAAGGAGACACAGGCAGAAAAAGAAAAAACAAAAGATATCAGGCAACAGCTCGAAGAGTTTAAAAATGCGGTTTCAGAGGATACAAAACCACTGAAAACCGGGTCGGAAGAAAAGATAGCTATCCTCAGTTCGAGGGCCAGAAAAATAAAGCTTGAATCTGAACCGGTTAAGGAAAAACAGGTACAGGCTCCTTCACAGGAGCATCCGCTAAAACCAGGAGATGCTGTAAGGATGGTTGATACTCAGGCTGCCGGCGAAATAATTGAGATAAAAGATAAAATGGTTCAGGTTGAAACCGGTAATCTGAGGTTTTTTGTTCCTCTTGACAGGATCGAAAGAATATCGAGGGCTGATCTGAAAAAGAGCCTTAGAGCAAACCAGGTATACAGGGAAAATGATCCGGCCATTGTGCAACGTAATATTAATTTTAAACCCGAAATCGATATTCGTGGCGTAAGAGGAGAGGAGGCAATAAATCAGGTTCGTGACCTCATTGATAATGCATTGATTGTACAGCATCGCAACCTGAGGATCCTTCATGGGAAGGGCAATGGAATATTACGACAGCTCATAAGAGAGTATCTGGCAACAGTAGATGTTGTAAAATCTTTCCGTGATGAGCATGTGGAATTCGGAGGTTCGGGAATAACTGTAGTTGAAATGGATTTTTAAAAAGTATACCCCGTGGCCGCTTCGCGGCCAAGGGACCGTTGAAAAAATTATTTTTAACCACAAGAGTACACAAAGACCAGCTTCGCTACCAACTTCGCTAACGTTTCGTTGGTCAAAGAAAGCTTAGGTGGTTGAAAAAGGCTCAAAGGACACAAAGTTAAAGCTATGTATTTCATTCCGATAGCTATCGGGACGGAACTTTGTGAACTTTGTGTAAACCCTTTGGGACCTTTGTGGTTAATGGATGTAAACTTTAAGACAGCCTCATTATTCGGAGCCATTTAGAGAATTTTCTCACCTTAAGAGAAGCAGAGGGGCAAGTAATAGCAAGTAACAGTGAAAAATTCAAATACTCAATAATATGAAAGCAAAACCGATAATTTATTCTTCTTTACTGATCATTGCATTAGCACTGTTTTCCTATAAAACTGACAAGAAAGCTCCTGCTCCGGAAAAACAGCAGTGGGCGATAGTAATTCATGGCGGAGCAGGTGGAATGACGAGAGAGAATCTGGCACCTGAAGTTGAAAAAGAATACCGGGCGTCTATGTTGATAGCACTGAATAAAGGAAAGAAAATTCTGGCAGACGGAGGTTCAGCTCTTGATGCTGTTGAGCAAACGATAAGAACAATGGAAGACAATCCGCTCTTCAACGCAGGCAAAGGTGCTGTTTTTACACATGATGGCAGAAATGAACTTGATGCAGCCATTATGGATGGATCAAATCTTGCAGCGGGAGCAGTGGCCGGTGTTATGGATATTAAGAATCCTATCACTGCAGCTAGAAGGGTGATGACAAATTCTCCTCATGTTATGCTTGCCGGAGCCGGAGCCTCACAATTTGCCAAAGAACAGGGGCTTGAGATTGTTCCACCTTCATATTTCTATACTGAGAAAAGGTTTAAAGAGCTTCAGGAGATTTTAAAGAACGACAAACATGGAACAGTCGGCTGTTGTGCCCTCGATATAAATGGTAACCTGGCAGCAGGAACATCAACCGGTGGTATGGCAGATAAAAGATATAACAGGATTGGGGATTCACCCATAATAGGAGCAGGGACGTACGCTAATAACAATACCTGTGCTGTTTCGGGTACCGGCCATGGAGAATATTTTATAAGATGGACTGTGGCTCATGATATCTCCGCATTGATGGAATATAAAGGCCTTTCCCTGAAGGAGGCATCTGACCTTGTGGTAAACGATAAGCTTGTAAAGGCAGGTGGAAGCGGGGGCGTAATCTGTGTGGACAAATCAGGAAATATTTCAATGCCATTCAACTCCTCAGGTATGTTCAGAGCTTATGCCACCGCTGATGGAAAAGAAGGTGTCTTTGTTTACAAGGATGAAGAGGGACGACAGTAAAGAAATTGCCCTGGAGCAATTTCAGGGAGTTGCAAGACTGTAGAGGTGATAAATACAAAAGACAAATAGTCAGGAAGAACTTTCACCGAGTTACACAGAAGCACAGAGTGACACAGAGAATTAGAATCATTTTTTAGTCGTGCTTACGTGTATCTGTAATATAAAGTTACCGAATAGAAAGATTCCCGGATGTTGCACGGATTGTGATTACAGATCTGGTTTCTTTATCTGTTCCTGCCAATCCAAGAATAGTTGTTGAAGAATTAACGTCAGTTTTTATAATCCCCGGATATTTTGATTGCGGAAATTTTACCGAGGCATCAATTGTTATAATATCCGCCTTGAAGGAAACAGGCTCTGCTGTGACTATACCTATACTGCTTTGGGAAGAAACAATGTCAATATTACTGAATCCTTTCATGAGCTCCGATATATTTATTGAACCATAAGTTGCTTTTGCCTTTAATCGGGTGTTAAGTTTTTTTATTTCATATTCGGAGTATGTACTTTCTGTTATAATATTATTTATTGAATTAATGATGTAACTGTCAGATTTAGAATAGCTGACAAGAGAACTTATATCTCCAAGATGTATTTTTGAAATGGATGAATTTATCCCCAGGGCCCTGGCTTTTTCAATATTTACTGAAGGACAATTAAGAAGGGTTAAATTCATCCAGTTTAGTTCATCGATATCTATTTTGCCGTGGTCAACTTTAACAGAGTTAATGGGCACTGCATCACCTCTGGTAATTCTCTTTGCACTCAGATTCCCCTGGGAAAGATTTATCTTCAGGGTTCCGGAGATCTCATCAATTGAGATATTACCAAACTCATCAGTAATATTCAGGTTCATATATGCTGGCATTTTAATCAGATAGTCAACGCTGAACCTTTTTCTTCCCTGTCTCATTGTTTCTGAAAAGAACTTCTTATCGTAAGATGTTGAAACGACCACTGTATCTTTAAATTTGCCGAACCTGATATCGACCAGTTTCATGCTCTTCTGCACCAGATCATAATTATCCTGGAGTATATTGATTGTTGCACATATAAGTAGAGAGTCATTTTTTCCAGTGATACAATTCACATCTCCGTATTTATTTGAAATTCTGAGAGTAGATCCCGGTTTGACAGAAAAAGTTTTTTTCAGACTGCAATTATTGTTCTGTGCCGAAGCGGTGATTGAAATTAAAACTAAAATCAACAGGCTTGATATTTTTTTGTAAAGTTTCATTCTTGTATATCTAAAATTTAAAGAACTTTTTGAATCTTCATCTTCTTCAACTTAAAGACCGTATTTAAATGAGATTGTTGCAAAAAAAAGCGGAAATGTTGTAACATTTCCGCCAGGTTAAAAATGTTGTAATGTATTTATTAGTCGAGTCTTACAGAACCATATGAAGCAATCACATTGACCCGGGATGTTGGATTTTCTTCATTACCTACAGTGCCTGATACCTCATGCGAGTTGTTCTCAACTATTCGTCTTTGATTTTTAAAATTATCCTCATTATATTTCAGTCCCCCGTATGAAACTTTTGCATCAAGTTTATAGTTTGCTGATTCCTCGATTCCCAGCTTGACGCCCATGTAATGTGTTTCCACATCTAAAGATTCAAATCCTGCCGGTACGCGATCAATTGAGAATGAACCATAACTTCCGTGGTATGTAAGTTTTTTTGTGAGTTCTCCGATATTGACTTCCGTATATCCATTTTCAAGAACCAGATTATTGATGGTTTCTATCCTGATATTATCGTATTTACTCTGACCCACAATTGAACTTGTTTCTCCAAGTGTTATCTTGGAATATTTGCTATCCAGAAGGATTGCCTGACTTTTTGCAATATCCATGCTTCCTACGTATCTTTCAGTAAGATCGAGCCAGCCTGTTTCATCAATGGTACCTTTTCCGTAAGAAATATTAAGTGTGCTTAGTGGTTTTACATTTCCCCTTGTGAGCTTCCCTGCACTAAGGTTTCCATATTTAATATCAAGATCCATTAATCCGTGAAGTTCATCTATATCTGTATTACCATATTTGTTTGCAAGCGTAAGATCTGTTCCGACAGGCATTTTAATATTATAGTCTATACTGAATTTTTTTGAATCACCCCAACCTGTAAAATTGAATTTGTCATCAATGACAGTTTTTGCCGAAATAACATCAGAGCCTTCCGAAAATTGAACATCTATCTTGTCCAGGAAGTCCTGAGCCCTCTCTCTGTTTGACATATCGACAGTTACTTTAACATTTATAACTATCTGGTCCTTATCCCAGCTTTGAATAATTACATCTCCGTATTTGTTGCTTATATCGAGAGTTTTTGAACCTGCTGTATACTCCTTATGGTATTCTTTTGTTACCTCATCTGCATACATTGCAGAAGAGACAATAAAGAAAGATATGATGAAGAGTGCAACTGATTTATAATTTAGTTTTTCCATTTTCCTTTTTATTTTGGTTCACACTTTTAATTGATTTAAGCTGACTGACTATATATGTCATAACATCGAGCTTAGTCTGATAATGTTCTATCATTGCGTTTATTATTCTTTCATCATTTGGATTTGCTTTGAGCTCCTTCTGCAGAGAAATGTAAGTTGAATCCATACTATTCATCTCTTTCATCAGCATGGCTTTTTGATTAGGATGATTTTTCAGATCCACATTGACGATTTCACCTTCCATAATGTTCACCTGGTGCAGATAATAGTTTTCAACTTCTTTATATTGGGGTGAAACCTGTCCAAGAGTCATCCTGTTGCTGCCCGGACGAATGAAGTGGTCCCATGTCCAGAGGGAAGAGAGAGTAACGAGCAAAGTTACAACAGCAGCTTTTAACAGGTAAGGAACAATACTCCTTGTAGTGGTATTGGTCTGAAATCTTTTTTCAAGTTTCCTGTTAAATCTTTCAAAGTGACCTTCCGAAGGTTCTTCATCTTCGAAATAATCCTTGTTACTTCTGATTATGTCATCAATGCTTTTCATATCCGTTGATTTTCATTTTTCTTTTAATTCTCCAATGAGTTTCTGTTTTGCTCTTGACAGTTGTGATCGTGATGTACTGCTGTTTATTGAGAGTATTTCTGCAATTTCATCATGATCGTAACCCTCGAGAAGGTAGAGAGAGAGGATGATTCTGTATCCATCGGGAAGCCGTTCGATAGCTGCTTTAACTTCTTCAACCCTGACATCAATTTCCTCGTATCTGGCTGTATCATCACCGCTATCATCTCTTATACCAACATGTGACTCAATATCTTCAAAGACCGCTTTTCTTTTGTTCAGGGCATCGAGTGAGCGGTTAACAACAATCTTTTTAAGCCACGCACCGAAACTTACAGTTCCTGAATAAGTATCAATTTTTTCAAAGGCCGACAGGAACGATTCCTGCATTATATCTTCGGCTTCCATGGTGTCATTAACAATTCGCAGACTTGTATTGTACATTGCTTTGTAGTACAATTTGTAGATCTGAAACTGTGCTTTCTGGTCGCCGTTTTTACACCCGTCCAAAAGATCCTGGTGTAGGTTTCTGAATGCCGCTTCTACATTTGACATCTTTATATAAAGACTAGTTTTTATATGTGTTGCTGCACCCACCTTCTATTAATTTTCTATTCAATAGACGTGGTATTTTTTTTTATGCTGCACTCAATTTAAGAAATTTTAAAAGAAATTTCAGAAAAAGTTAAGAATTATTCCCTGGGTCACCTGTCCGCTGGTGTAATTAAGCTCAGAACCAAATAAGCTATGAGGTATGGAAAATATTACCAGCAGGACAATAGCAGCCAGGGCTACATAGAATGGTCTCTCTTTATCTTTGTTCATTACCACAGCCAGAACCCAGAAAATTAATGCAATAAGAGTTTTATTGTCGGTAAGGTCCCAGCCAAAAGGAATTCCTGTCCATAAGTCACCAAAGGCAAAATACTGAACAAGCGGGCCAAGAACAAAACCTCCTGCAATGAATATGAAAAGTGTCCATGTCGCATATTTTCTGTATAATGGAAATTTTATAACACTCATAAGTCCGGCAAGAGTCGATAGTAGCATTGCCAGAAACATTAAAAGGATATGAGGAATGAGGACAAAGGCGGGGACATTTCCTTTAAACCTGATCACCACCGGGGCTTCCTTAAGAAAAGATCTGGTTCCCTTTGAATCGGTTATTTCAAAATAGTATTGGAGTTTACCTGCCGGAGGTTGTTGAGGTACGCTTGCAAAAAATCCTTTTTCTTCATATATTTTGAATATTTTATTCATTATGAAAGATTTCACCGGATAATCTTTATATACAAAATCGGAAACCTGATATGCTTCATTAGTTTTAAACCGTTTGAAGAAAAGTTTTGCCTTAACCGATGTATCGTTAATATTTAATCTGACCTCAGGTTTTTCATTCAGACTAAGACTCCTTACAAGTTTCAGTTCCTGACTTTTATCATTAACTGTTACTTCCAGCTTCTTTGGATAAGTTGGTCCGGTCATGCGTTGATAAATTGCAGCACTGAACGTAATTAAAAATGCTAAAAGCCATAAAATAAATTTTTTCATCTTGGAAAGTATTAAATCCCTGATAGCACTTAGACGTATAATTCTTTACAATTGTATCACTAAAACCACTTTTTTATCATTACGTAAAACTTCAACACTAATAATCTGACCGTGTTTAAGTTGACCCATTCTGAACATGTAATCCTGAATATTATTAACAGGTTTTCCGTCAATAAATTGAATAATGTCACCTTTTTGCATTCCTCCCAGTGCTGCCGGTTTTCCCGGAGTAACGAAATCTGCTCTTAAACCGTTTTTAATTACACCAGCGAAATCAGGCATAATTCCAAGAGTCATTCCTTTCCTTCTTGGATATCTGTTGGCCTCTTCTTTTGGTCCGGCTTCTTTAAATACTAATCTTGAGCTATCATCGGCCAGCTTTTCAGCTACTTTAAAAATCAGATCGGATATCTCAACCATTCCTTTGTAGTTAATTTTTTCCCAAGTGTCGGTTGGTGTATGGTAATCCATATGAGCTCCGGTAAAATAGAACAGTACCGGAATATTTTTGCCATAGAAAGAAGAATGATCTGAAGGACCATAACCTTCATCTGAAAGAGAGAGTTTAATAATTGAGGTATCAGTATTTGCATACACTATGTCTCTTAAACCGGTAGCCGTGCCAACTCCTCCTATCTGCAGGTTATTTGCTTCATTTAACCTGCCAACCATATCCATATTAATCATAACATTTACCTTTGAAAGATCAATACCCGGGTCATCAACAAAATGTTTTGAACCCAGGAGTCCTTCTTCCTCTCCGCTGAAGGAAAGACATAAAATGCTTCTCTTATGGCTGCCTTTTGTTTCTGCAAATTTTTCTGCCAGTTCAAGCATCATTGCCACACCTGAAGCATTATCGTCAGCGCCATGATGTATGCCGATGGTGTCTAATGCCCTGCTTCCTGAACCTGGTCCGCCCATGCCGAGATGATCAAAATGTGCACCCAAAATAATATATTGGTCTTTAAGTTTTGGGTCCTCACCAGGCAGCACCATTTCAACATTTCTTGTATTTGCCAGTTCCCTCACTATTTCAGCTTTACCATTAACAGAGACCATGGTGGAAAATGAAAATGGCTTTTTTGTATCATTAAGCTTTTTCTCGAGCGAAGCAACATTATTTTTCGATTTTGACAGAATGACATCTGCAACTTCTTTTTTAATCCTCAAAACAGGAATATCAACAGAATATCCTTCCAGGTTCAACGGTTCAAAGACATCCTGTGCATCAAATAATGGACCTGAAACCATCAGTACCCCTGCAGCGCCCATATCTTTTGCCAGCAGAGCTTTGTCTCTGTCAGCGCTGAAAGGAATATACGGACTTTTACTATTTTCAGGTTCCGGGTCGCCTCGTAGTATCATTACCCATTTACCTTTTACATCCACGCCTTCATAGTCATTCCATTTCAGACTGTCAGCGTTGATATTGAATCCATATCCGGCGAAAACAACTTCTGACTCCAATCTGCTATCAGAACTGAAAGAAAATGGCATAAAGTCTTTGTCAATNGTGTAATCTATTCCATTTATAGAAAGAGAATTAGATTTACCGGCTGTTACTCTTTTTGTAACTTTATACCTCTGAAATCCATCACCAGTAAGTGGTTTCAATCCATATGAAGTCAGTTTATCTTTTATGTACACAGCAGCCAGACTATCCCCCGGCGATCCGGTAAGTCTTCCAACAAGGGCGTCAGAGGAGAGATATTTTATATGCCCCTGAAGTTCCCCGATGGTGACCTGACTATTGCCCTTAGATGATAGAATAATCAGGATAAACAGGATCGCAATGGTTCTGATAATATTTCGCAACGGAGTATATTTTTTCATTATCGTAATTTCTTATTCAAAAAGTTTGAATGCTTCTTTAATCAGGCCGATTGCTTCCATCAGTTGTTGCTCAGTGATAACAAGGGGAGGAGCAAACCGGATAATATGGTTATGTGTTGGTTTTGCAATGAGTCCCTTATCTTTCATTGCCAGACATACATCCCACGCTTCTTTTCCATTTTTTGGTTTTATGACAACCGCGTTCAGAAGTCCTTTCCCACGAACCAGTTCAACCATATCCGATTTTATGCTCTGGAATTCTTTCCGAAAGATTCTTCCCAGGCGTTCAGCATTCTCGGCAAGCTTTTCATTTTTAACAACTTCGAGAGCGGCAACAGCAACTTTTGCAGCAAGCGGATTACCTCCGAAGGTGGATCCATGCTCTCCGGGTTTTATAGTAAGCATGATCTCGTCATCAGCCAGTACTGCAGAAACCGGAAGGACTCCGCCGGAAAGCGCTTTACCAAGGATAAGTATATCGGGACGAACACCTTCATGATCACATGCCAGAAGTTTTCCTGTGCGGGCAATCCCTGTCTGTACCTCGTCAGCAATGAAGAGAACATTTTTTGATTTACACAGGTCGTATGATTTTTTCAGATAACCTTCGTCAGGTACGAAAACTCCTGCCTCACCCTGTATAGGCTCAACAAGAAAACCGGCTACATCGGGGTCTCTGAGAGCATTTTCAAGAGCTTTCAGATCGTTATAGGGGATTATTATAAAGCCAGGAGTAAAAGGTCCGTAATCATCCCTGGCATCGGGATCAGTCGACATTGAAATAATTGATATAGTGCGACCATGAAAGTTGCCTTCACATGCAATGATCTTTGCATTATTCTGTTTGATACCTTTTTTCTTATAAGCCCATTTACGGCAGAGCTTCAAAGCAGTCTCGTCAGCTTCCGCACCTGAATTCATAGGAAGAACCTTGTCGTATTTAAAATATTTTGTTACATATTCTTCATACTCACCAAGTACCGAATTATAAAATGCCCTGGAAGTAAGTGTGAGCCTTTTTGCCTGATCTGTTAATGCTTTAACAATTGCCGGATGGCAATGACCCTGATTCACTGCTGAATAGGCCGACAGGAAGTCGAAATATCTTTTTCCTTCAACATCCCAGACGAATGGTCCTTCACCTCTTTCAAGAACTACAGGAAGTGGATGATAGTTATGTGCACCAAATTTGTCTTCCCGATTAATATAATCCTGATTATTCATGTTATTGATTATTAAATATATAATAATTGATTAAATGTGTATACAATCTTACGAAAGCTTTTCAATATTTCAAAACTCTCTTTTTTACCATAAAGTAACAATGTTTTTCTCAGTGAGTTAAACAACTTAAACCTCTTTTCCTTCGTCCCTTCGTCCCTTCGTCCCTTCGTCCCTTAGTCCCTTAGTCCCTTAGTCCCTTAGTCCCTTAGTCCCTTAGTCATCAGGCCGACTGATCATCCATTCTCATCATCATCATGGAGAAGGTCAGGCCTTAGTCTTTTTGTCCTTTCTTCCGACTGCTCATGCTTCCAGTTTTCGATTTTTGCGGCATGACCTGAAAGAAGTATATCGGGTACCTTCCAGCCATTAAAATCAGCGGGTCGTGTATACACAGGGGGAGCAAGAAGATCATCCTGGAATGAATCGGACAATGCTGACTGTTCATCTGACAGGGCACCCGGCAGAAGTCTTACAATAGCATCAGTAATAGCAGCTGCAGGCAGTTCTCCTCCCGAAAGGACATAGTCTCCTATCGATATCTCCCTTGTCACAAGAAAGTCACGTATTCTCTGATCCACACCTTTATAATGGCCGGCAAGTATTATTATATTTTGTTTAAGCGAAAGCTGGTTTGCTAACCTCTGGGTAAATTTTTCTCCGTCAGGTGAAGTATAGATTATTTCGTCATACTCCCGCTCACTCCTGAGTTTTTCAATAGCCTTAAAAACAGGTTCGATCATCATAACCATTCCTGCTCCTCCTCCGAATGCATAATCATCCACACTCTTGTACCTGTCATTCGTAAAATCCCTGAGATTGACAATATTTATTTCAACAAGCTTTTTCTCCCTTGCCCTTTTAACTATTGAATGATTGAAGGGGCTCTCGAGTAATTCAGGAAGCACTGTAATAATATCAATTCTCATCAGACTTATTTTTTGTAAAAATAACAATAAATATACCTCTCAGGTTTCTTTTCTCTATGATACTAAATGTTTTCCTTCGTGTTACTTTGTGGTTTATGGATTTTTTTGAAAAACACTTTGTAGTATTTGATATATTTGCCGGATGAATTGCAGAGAAAATTGCGGAGCCTGTTGCATTGCGCTTTCAATATCTTCGCCTATACCAGGAATGGCTGGAGGTAAACCGGCAGGCGTCAGATGTATTCATTTGCTTGAAGATTACCGGTGTGATATTTATAATGGTCCCGGTTATCCTCCTGTATGCGCCGGGTTCAAAGCTGAAAAGGAGTTTTGTGGTTCGAGCAGAGAGGAAGCAATGAAGATATTATATTCGCTGTCAGAATAGTTGTAAGTTTGTAAAAACCAATAAGGTAGAAAAAGATTGCTTCGTTTCGCCCGCAATGACGGTGCGAGTAAGTTTATTCCTATACTGAACCCTACGAAATTAAATAAAATTGTTGATCATTGCGAGGAGCGAAGCGACGAAGCAACCCTTTTCTACTTTCCCGACGCATATACAACTTTTCCTCCAACAATTGTATAATCCACTTTTGTAGTCATAATTTCATTTTCAGGAATTGTCAGTAAATCCTTATCCAGTATTACAATATCTGCCAGATAGCCGGTTTTTATCATTCCTTTCCTGTTTTCCATAAACTGTGCATATGCTGATCCCAGAGTATAGTATTTTATGGCATCTTCCATACTGATCTTTTGCTCGGGATGCCAGCCTTCTCCCTTTTCTCCGAGCCTGTCCTTGCGGGTGACAGCAGCATAAAGGCCTTCCATCGGATTAAGCGGTTCTACCTGGTAATCTGTACCAAATGCCAGTACTGCCCCGGCATCCGCAAGACTTTTCCATGGATATGCACCCTTTGCCCTTTCCGGACCAATACGTTTATCGCAGAATTTTTTGTCGGAGATACAATGAGTAGGTTGCATAGAAGCAATTACTCCAAGCCTGGCAAAGCGTGGAATATCATTTGCCTGAAGTGTTTGGGCATGTTCTACCCGGTGTCGGCTGTCGCGTTTCCCGTTTAAAAGTTCAGCTTTCTCATAAGCATTCAATACCCAGTTATTAGCTTTATCGCCAATTGCATGAATTCCTATCTGAAAACCTGACTTGTCTGCCGCAAGAACCATTTTCTCCATCTCTTCATAAGGTATCAAAGCGAGTCCTGATGTAGATGGGTTATCACTATAAGGTTCAAACATTAATGCAGTTCCTGATCCTAAAGTGCCATCCATAAAAGCCTTTAGGTATCCGAATCTTATCCAGTTGGACTCTCGCGGATAACGTTTTTCAAGTTCAATATATGTATTAAGCAGGGTGGTATCGGCGGTGAGTGATTTTCCGATATCTATCCTGCACGTCAAATCACC
>WSSedB1CaDRAFT_10000219_pt1 | contig 27099 bp, 20 predicted proteins | sample WetSurSB1Cattail_FD_9460 | JGI IMG/M metagenome (IMG submission 9460)
GCTGGCAATGGCTGCTGTTCTTGCAGGCTGCCATAAAACGGCTGGGAATCCTGCAGCGGAAACTGCCGGTTCCGGTACACCGGTAAAGGGCGGTACTTTGACAATATCGCTTTCTGCTTCCCCGAGCAAGCTGGATCCGATCCATTACAGCGGTACATATGAAAGTCAGATTATCGGTGAAGTATGTGATACTGTGATAAATTATAACAGTACACTGTCCGAATATGTGCCCGGTTTGGCGACAAGCTGGACGATATCAGATGACGGAAAAACCTATGTATTCAAAATCAGGCAGAATGTACATTTCCAGAAAGGCAAATATCAGGACGGAAAGCTTCTGACTGCTGACGATATTGCATATTCGCTTAACCGGTCAGCGCAGCATTCTGACAGTAACCGCCTTTCCATGCTTGCAGAAGCGAAAGTTACCGCAGACTATGAAGTAACCTGCACACTGAAAACCAGCAATGCTTCTTTCCTGACAGCGTTAACCGACAGCGGTAATGCAATTGTTCCTAAGGAAGAAGTTGAAGGCTGGGGTTCAGATTTCGGTACTCATCTTGTCGGTACCGGGCCTTTTGCCCTTCAGTCATTCCTGCTTGATCAGCAGACGGTACTCGTAAAAAATCCGGCATACTGGCTTGCGGAACCGAATATTGATACGCTGATATTCAAGGTGATCGGAGATTCCACACAGGCTGCAAATGCCCTGCAGACTGGTGAAATTGATCTGGCAACAGATCTCAGGGGCGAAGCCGTCCAGACGGTAAAAAACAACAAGGACCTTAAACTCCTTGAAATGCCCGGTATTCATATTGCATATCTGTATTTTAATCAGGTAAAAGGCCCGACCGCTGATATCAGAGTCCGCAAGGCTTTGATAGAGGCTGTGAATGTTCCTGAAATGGTTTCAGCTCTTTATAAATATGGAGAGGCTACACAGGCTGCTCTGGCTTTGCCGCCGGGGTCATGGGGATATGATGCATCTCTTGAGAGTAAGGTTCCTTCCTACAACCCTGATGATGCAAAAAAACTGCTTGCAGAGGCTGGCTACCCGAACGGATTTAATCTTGATCTGTATATAAGCGGTACGGAAGTAAGACGCAATATGGCTGTTCTTGTTCAGGCCTACTGGGCAAAGGTCGGTGTAAAACTGAATGTGCATGCTTCAGAATGGGGAACTTTCAGCGATATGGCAATGTCGGGTAATGCAAATGTATACGGTATGTCATGGACATGGTATCCTGATCCTTATTTCTTCCTGAACAAGTTGTTCTCTACTGCTGAAATCGGCGGTATTGGTAACGGGCAGCATTTCTCTGATCCGAAAGTTGATGAACTTCTACAGAAAGCTCTCGAGGTTACCGACCAGTCCAAGCGTGCTGAATTTTATAAACAGGCCCTTGGACTCATCACGGATAAGCTTCCCGGCTTATATTATGCCAATGAAAAAATCCTGTACGGTCTGAATGGCAGGGTTCATAATTTTATTCAGCGGCCTGACGGCACATTGAAAATAGTTACGCCTGAAAACAACGTCTGGGTAACTAAATAGCATAAGTGCAGGCCATTTACCGTCTGCGGAGAATGGATTACTTTATCAAATAATAATCCATTCTCCGGTTATATTAAAACAGCGTTTTCAAAACTCGTATGACATTTGAAAACGCCTCAGTTATGCGTACGGAAAGTTTAATCCCGCCTGCGATACCATTAGAGAACTCCATACTCCGCTGCATGCGGCGGGGCTGGTAATTAAGAGGTCCTTTTTTGCTGAAAATGATCATAAAACGGATTATTCAGAGTATCCCGACACTGTTTATTGTAATAACAATAACTTTTGTGCTGACCCGTCTCATACCGGGGAATCCCGCCCGTACTATCCTGGGGCCACAGGCTTCGCTTCAGGATGTCCGTGCCATGGAAGAGAAACTGGGACTTAATAAGAGTATAGCCGGGCAGTATGCTGCATATATGCTGAATGCTCTGCACGGTAATTTCGGAACTTCATATATGTATAACAGACCGGTAACATCGCTTATCATTGAGCGGATACCGAATACACTTCTGATAACGCTGACCAGCCTCATAATCGCGCTGTTCCTCGGTGTATCGGTCGGTATTATTTCTGCCGTACGGCAGTATTCTTTTGCCGACTATTTTTTTATGATTCTCGCCCTTATCGGTGTATCAATGCCGATATTCTGGCTTGGACTCATGCTGGTGCATCTGTTCTCCGTTCAGCTTGGCTGGCTGCCTGCAATAGGTATGGGGACTATGGCAAAGGGGTTTCAGGATATCCTGCGGCATATGGTTTTACCCTGTTTCTGCCTGGCGACAATCCCGATGGCTACATTTGCAAGAATATCCAGATCCAGTATGCTTGAAGTAATCCATAATGATTCAATTACCGCTCTGCGGGCAAGGGGAATAAGGGAGGGCAGCGTAATATGGAAACATGCATTGAAAAATGCGCTGCCGCCGATCGTAACAGTACTCGGTTTACAAATAGCCAATGCCTTTACCGGGGCAATTTTAACGGAAAGCATTTTTTCATGGCCGGGAATGGGCACTATGATTATATCGGCAATCGATAATCGTGATTATATGCTTATACAGGGCACAGTACTGTTTATAGCGGTTGTATTCGTTGTCGTTAATCTGCTTGTTGACATAACATACATGATTATAAATCCAAAAGTCAATTATGACACTACACAAGGGAAATAGATACTATGAATATCAGGACCGGAAGTCCGGAAAGGGCTGATACATTGGGAATGCAGATGCAGACCAGTCTGCTTGCACGTGAACGTACAGCTAACAGCGCCTGGAATAAACTGAAACGTAACCATACAGCTATGGCAGGGCTTTTTATCGTAGTTGTCATGATTATGATAGCGTTGCTTGCCCCTTTGCTCGCCGGTGCAGATCCTGACGAAGTCCATCCACTGGATGCATATATGAAGCCGCTTACCGGTGGACATTTATTCGGTACGGATCAGTTCGGAAGAGATCTTTTCGCGAGAATCGTGTATGGTGCCCGGGTTTCACTCATAGTTGCTGTCGGAGGCACTCTGATAGGCGGGGTCACAGGTATACTTCTGGGCCTTGTCTCCGGGTATGCCGGAGGCATAATTGATACCGTGATTATGCGTATTATGGACGGATTCCTTTCTTTTCCTTTCATTTTGCTGTCAATCATTTTAATGACGGTTATGGGATCCGGTATTTTCAATGTCATTCTTGCCATCGGTATCGGAAATATTCCAAGTTTTGCCCGTGTCGTCCGGGGCGAAGTAATTATTGTTAAAAACGAAGAGTACTGTAATGCCGGCNGGGTGATCGGAATATCCGGTATACGTCTTCTTTTCTTCCATATATTACCTAATGCCATATCGCCGATTATTGTTTATGCAACTTTGAATATAGCCGGAGCTATTATTTCCGAAGCAGCGTTAAGCTTTCTGGGATTGGGAATAGCGACACCGACAGCTTCCTGGGGCAGTATTCTGCGTGATGGCAAGAGCTGTCTGAATACGGCTCCTTTCGTTGCTTCTATTTCCGGTTTATTTATCCTGCTGACGGTTCTTGGATTTAATCTTCTCGGTGACGGGATCAGGGATATACTGGATCCAAAATTGAAGCAATAGATCAGGATATGTAATTATGAATAATTATAAAGAACTTGTGCAGGAAAAAGTAGACAGCATTCAGCCGGATCTGGAGCGGCTGTCAGACAGTCTGTTTAAAAATCCTGAATATTTTTTTCATGAATATCATGCTTCAAAAAGCATGGCTGACATGCTGGCCTCCTTTGGTTTTAGAGTTGAAACAGGAATAGCCGGACTTGAAACAAGTGTTAAGGCTGTATATAAAAGCGGAAAAGCGGGTCCGGATATCGGAATATTGGGAGAATTTGATGCGGTTCCCGGAATGGGACATGCATGCGGGCATAATCTGATGTGTGCTATGGCTGTCGGTGCGGGTGCCGCTATCCGTTCAGTTATAGACGAGACGGGCGGTACCGTTACCGTATTCGGAACACCGGCAGAAGAGGGCGGCGGCGGAAAAATAATTATGCTTGAGCGCGGAGCCTTCAGCGGTCTTGATGTCGCGATGCTGCTGCATTCTTCCAGTGAAACTACCGTACAGGATATTTCCTATTCCCGGACGGATGTACGCATTCATTTTTACGGGAAGAAGGCTCATGCCGCTACATGGCCTGAAGAAGGCATCAATGCACTGAATCCGGTTATTGAGCTTTTTACAATAGTTAATGCAATGAGGCTGGAACTTGCTGACAGAGGAAAAATCCTCGGAATTATCCGTGACGGCGGTACGGAACCCATTATGATACCTGACCATTGTTCTGCAGAATTTACGGTCAGATCGTTCAATATGGGATATAAAAAGAAACTTCTGAAACGGCTGCTTGATATCTGCGGACATCTTGCCGTTATCAGCGGTACTACATTTTCGTATGAAATGATAGACCAGCCGTATGAGGATATACGTAATAACCCGGTTCTGGAGAATCTGCTTGCACAGAATTTTACCAGTCTTGGAGAAACTCTTGTTCCCAGAAAAAAAGAGCAGGGAATAGGGTGTACGGACATGGGGAACGTTACACATGAAATACCGGGACTCCAGTCGTATGTAAAAGTTTCTCCCGGATTGCGCGTCCATACAAAGGAGTTTGAAAATGCTGTCGGGGGTCCTGCCGGATACAGGGCTATTGGTATAGGTGCAAAAGCAATGTCGATGACAGCCGTGGATATTCTGACAAAACCGGAACTGCTTGATGATATAAAAAAGGCTTTCGCAGAAATGAAACGGCAAACAGAAACAGACGATCTGTAAAGGAAAATTATTTTGGACGAACATTTACTGGCTGTACAAAATTTAAAAACGTATTTTTATACGGCAAGCGGAGTCGTAAAGGCTGTTGATGGAATCAGTTTTGAACTTGACAGAGGCAAAACACTGGGTATCGTAGGAGAATCAGGCTCAGGTAAGAGTATTGCTGCCAAATCCATTATCCGTCTTCTTCCCGTAAAAACAGGAAAATGTGTTGACGGGAGTATCTCTTTTGAAGGTAAAGATGTGCTTTCGTTTAACATGAAGGAATTGAACCGGTTCCGGGGCAGTGATCTGTCTTTTATTTTTCAGGATCCCATGACCTCTCTTGATCCTGTTTTTACTGTCGGTGAGCAGATGGTTGAAATGTTGAAAGTGCATCATGCGATGTCTTCTGCTGATGCTTGGAATACATCTGTCGAATCCCTGAAAAAAGTCGGTATACCTGATCCTGAAAAAAGAATGAATTCTTATCCCTATGAACTTTCCGGAGGAATGTGCCAGCGGGTTATTATTGCAATGGCTGTGTCATGCCGTCCGAAGCTGGTAATAGCAGATGAACCGACGACTGCACTTGACGTAACGGTGCAGGCTCAGGTTCTTGATCTTCTGAAAGATCTGCAGAAAAATTATAATACGGCATTGCTGCTGATTACACACAATCTCGGAGTCGTCTGGGAGATGTGTGATAAAGTTATGGTAATGTATGCAGGCCGTACCGTAGAATATGCTGATGTCAAGACGCTGTATAGCGATCCGAAACATCCTTATACATGGGGTCTGCTTGGATCCATGCCAAAACTGACAGATACATCGAAAGCGGTTCTCGCTGCAATTCCCGGTACCCCGCCGGATCTGCGGCTGACAGGAAAATGCTGCAATTTTTATAACCGGTGTCCGTACGCAGAAGAAATCTGCCGGAAGGAAATACCTTTACTGGAAGAGGTAACCACGGGACATTTTATTGCCTGTCACCGGCAGAATCGTACTAACCATCTGGAAAAAGGAATGGTAACCGGATATGAATGATGAAAAAAATACCGTACTGAAAATACGCAATCTGACGAAAGAATTCAAAATAAAGAGCGGTCTTCCGGGCAGCAGGGCTCAGGTTTTGCATGCAGTGAATAATTTTTCGCTCGACGTCTATGAAGGAGAAACCCTTGGTATTGTCGGTGAATCCGGATGTGGTAAATCTACGCTTGGAAGAACGCTTATTCAGCTGATAAAAGCTACTTCCGGTACTGTCTCTTACAGGGGAACGGACATATTTTCTCTGCACGGGAAAAAATTAAAAAACTTGAAAAAACAGATGCAGATGATTTTTCAGGATCCGTATTCTTCTCTGGATCCGCGTAAAACGGCAGGAAGCCTTATCGGTGAACCTCTGATCGTTCATAAAATGGTATCATCCGGGAAAGAATATGAAGAAAAAGTTCTTGAACTGATGCGCTCTGTTGGTCTTGATGTGCAGCATATAAACAGATATCCGCATGAATTTTCCGGAGGACAGCGGCAGCGTATCAATATTGCCCGTGCATTATCAATGAATCCGGCACTGCTCATTTGCGATGAACCTGTTTCTGCGCTTGACGTATCCATACAGGCGCAGATTCTGAATCTGTTTAACAGTATTCAGAAAGAGCGGCATATTACGTATCTGTTCATATCGCACGACCTGGGAGTAATAAAGCACGTGAGTGACAGGATTGCAATTATGTATCTTGGCCGGCTTGTTGAACTCTGCAATTCGGAAGAACTGTATCGTAATCCGTTGCATCCCTACACAAAAGCACTGCTGTCTGCTATACCGCCTGAATCACCATTTGAAAAAATGGAGCGGATTGTGCTGAAGGGTGAAATTCCCAGTCCGATCGGAGACCTTAGAGGGTGTCCGCTTGCAGGCCGTTGCCCGTATGCGTCAGAACGTTGCAGCAGGGAAGAACCGGCTCTGTATGACGCAGGAAACGGGCATAAAGTTGCGTGTTTCCTTTTAAATAATAATGAATAACGAGGTTTGTATGGAGTCTTCTGTTTTACGTAAAGATATTCTTGCTGCTGCAGAAAGAAGCAAAGATAAACTTGTTCGTCTCGTGTCTGATTTGATCAGAATTCCGAATGAAAATCCGACCGGTTCTCAACGCGGTGCCATTGATTTTCTGAAAAATTACCTTTTACAGTCAGACATTGTACCAGTTGAAGTTGCATCCAATCCTGATTTCCCGTGTATACTGGCACAGATCGGTTCTGCTGAAGGTTACAGTGTTATTCTGAATGGACACATAGATGTTGTGCCTGCAGGGGAGCGGACGCAGTGGCGTTATGACCCGTTTTCCGGCGAAGTGACGGAAACTCAGATACTTGGCCGCGGTACATCTGATATGAAAGCCGGCCTTGCCGGGCTTGTGTTCGCAATGAAAATATTGAAAGAAACGGGGGCCGGCCTGCATGGAAATATCAGGCTGCATGTCGTATCTGATGAAGAAAGCGGCGGGCAGTATGGAACCCGCTGGCTTTGCAGCGAAGGGTATGCTGCAGGTGCACAGGCCTGCATTATCGGGGAACCTACTTCAAAAAATACGATAGAAATAGGACAGAAAGGCGGTCTGCATCTGATCTTTAAAGCCTCAGGACAGGCTGCACACGGCAGTCTCGGCGGTTTTAAAGGAGATAATGCCATTCTGAAACTGCAGAAGGTCCTTGAGAATGTTCACCTTTTGACAGCTATTGAAGGCCATTATCCGGATAATCTGCTGCATGCATTGCAGAATTCGAAGCGCGTTGCGGAGATGGAACTTCAGACGTCCGGTATCGGTGAAGTGATAAATCACGTGTCGGCGAATGTCGGCATGATAAAAGGCGGTACCCGCCCGAATATGGTTCCCGATTATTGTGAAGCGATCGTTGACTGCAGGCTGCCGGTCGGAGTTGATCATGCTGAAATTGAAGCAACTGTCAGCCGTATTATTAAAATGAGCGGGCAGACAGGTGTTTCCTGTGATTTTCTCTGGAAGACAGAAGCCAACTATACAATGGAAGATTCTCCGATCGTTCAGGCTGTAAAACGCAATGCGGAGAAATTGTGGAATATCGAGGTTATTCCTGCGTATCAGTGGGCATCAAGCGATGCCCGTGAATACCGGGAACTGGGGATACAAACCATACAGTACGGGCCGTCGAATACGGAAGGCATACATGCGCCGAATGAAAACGTTGATATAGAAGATGTTGTAAACGCAGCCATGATTTATATCATGACCTTATGCGATTTAATGGGAATAAAATAACGGAAAACTTTTTCAGGATCCATACTGATCCTGAAAGGGCTGCCTTCGAAAGTGACAGACTGTTGAAAGCAGCTCACTATACTATTTGTGGGGGAAATGTTCATGTTGTTACGTCAGGTTCTGGATCTGTTTGATTTACTTGATACTCCGAAAGCCAACGGGCAGCAGATTATTGATCTGCTGAAGGCAAAAGGTGCTGAAAAAGTAACGGTCAAAACCGTAAGAAGCGATAAGGGTAAAACCGACTGTATTACTGCCATAATAAAAGGGAGTAACGGTAAACTGTCAGGCGGCAATGCTCCGACGCTTGGAATCATAGGCCGCCTGGGAGGACTTGGTGCCAGGCCTGAACTGACCGGTTTTGTGTCTGACGGGGACGGAGCCCTTGCTGCGCTCAGTGCCGGTCTTAAACTGGCAGAGATGCATACAAATGGCGATATCCTTAAGGGGGATGTTATCATTGCAACCCATATCTGTCCGGATGCTCCTACTCAGGAACATTTTCCTGTTCCTTTTATGGATTCCCCGATTGATATGTCGACAAACAATAAAGAAGAAGTCCTTCCTGAAATGGATGCTATTCTTTCTATAGATACGACAAAAGGAAACCGTGTTATCAATCTGAATGGTTTTGCCCTCTCACCGACCGTAAAAGAAGGGTACATACTGGAAGTAAGCAATGATCTGATGGATGTCATGACCCGTGTTACCGGTAAACTTCCCAGTATATTTCCCCTTGCCCAGCAGGATATAACACCGTACGGAAATGATCTGCACCATCTGAACAGCATTCTTCAGCCTGCCTGTGCAACAAATGCGCCTGTCGTCGGCGTTGCAATCACGACCGAGCAGGCTGTTGCAGGGTGCGCGACGGGTGCAAGCCATTTTCAGGATGTAGAATCCGCTGCAAGATTCGCTGTCGAAGTTGCAAAACTGTATGGTGAAAAAAAACTGACTTTCTATGATGAAAAAGCTTTTGCACATCTGGTCCGGCTGTATGGCAAAATGAATGTGTTCCAGACATTCGGTGCATTATGAAAAAAAAGATAGCGGCTGTTACTATAGGACAGACGCCGAGGGTTGATCTTATTCCTGACATTGCAGCTTTACTGCCGGATTTCATGGAAATATATGAATACGGGGCTCTTGACGATACCGGCTATGATACGGTCATGACAGAATTTCATCCCTGTCCCGGCGATGAAATTCTGGTTTCCCGGATGCGGGATGGCCGTCAGGCTCAGTTTACTGCAAATTATATTATTCCAAGGATTCAGAAAGTCATAACTCTGGCGGAATCTGACGGAGCTGATGCAGTCATTTTATTCTGCACCGGTTTTTTCCCGCAGTTCAGACATTCCGGTTTGTTTATCGAACCGTATCCGCTGCTTCACTCGGTTGCAGAAAAGATTGCAGGCGGAAAGAAAATCGGGGTTCTCGTTCCCGAAAAAGATCAGATAGAGCAGGCATATGAATCCTGGGGGAAAAACGGCGTTTCAGTAGAAGTTGCTGCAGTTTCGCCTTATAAAGAGGCCGACAGTGTCGGTACTGTTGCAAAGCAGTTTTCCGGTCACGGAATATCCCTGATCTGTCCCGATTGTATGGGTTTTTCTGTAAAAATGAAACACGATATTCAGCAGGCGACAGATATTCCTGTCCTTCTTCCCCGTACGCTTGCTGTCCGTATCCTCTGCGATCTTTTTTCATAACAGGACGGTTCTGGTTCCCGTTACACCGCTGCTTCCGGAAGGTGATGAAGGATTCTATCTTTATAGCAGGAGAAAATTTATCATGCTGGATAATTTGAATAGAACTTTTGACCGGTTTATGCCCATTCTTACCCCGTGCGGTGTCGCTCTTGGGCTGCTGCTTGGTTCATATATTGCGTGGCTGAAACCCCTTGTTATCTGGCTTTTTGCTTTTGTAACGTTGACAGGGGCAATGGGGATGGGAATTTCTGATTTATCGGCTGTCATGAAAAAGCCGACGACACTTTTTATGATATTCTTTTGTGCCCACGTTGCGACACCCTGTCTTGTCTGGGCTGGTACCTCTTTGTTATTTCCCGGGAATCAGAACATTATTACAGGTTATATATTGCTTTCCGCAATACCCGTCGCCGTTTCGAGCTATGTGTGGACCGGTATTTTCTATGGTGCCGGCCCTATGACGCTTACCGTGATTCTCTTTGATACTATTCTGGCTCCGGTCATCACGCCATTGACAATCAGGATTTTTACGAATTCTCTGGTTGTTATTGATACCCGCGGCATGATCATCAGCCTTCTGTGGATGGTTGTATTTCCTTCGATTGTCGGCATGGCATTCAATTCGATACGGCCCGGCATAACGAAGAAAATCGTACCGGTATGCAAACCTTTCTCAAAGGTTGCCCTGTTTTTAGTCGTGACTATAAATGCCGGAAATATTGCGGAATCTGTCAGTATTTCCTGGTCATATGTACCTATTCTCTTTGTAAATATCTGTATAACCGCAGGCAGTTTTTTTCTTGCTTTTGGCATAGCAAATCTCATGAAGTTACCAATACAGGATACCGTTTCCATGACAATTACCGGCGGACTGAGAAATATCAGCGCGGCTCTGGTTCTCGCATTGAATTTTTTTCCTCCGGAGACTTCAATCCCCGTTGTTTTCGGCATTATTTTTCAGCAGACTCTCGTGGCCTTTGTTTGTAAGGGCCTGTTCGGCAGGTATCAGAAAAGGATGATACAGTCGAAAACGGTATTGAAATCTTAAAAGCCGGTAAAAGTAAAGCCGGTAAAATCACGCAGTTTTCATAACCGTTCCGGCTGGTTTTTATCTGTACCCGCTTCAGAAATTCCGCCGGTGTTTATCGCGCTTCTGCTGTCAGCCGCTTCATATAACGGCGGTAGTGCAAAGCCATAATGATACTGCAGACAACCCATCCGACCGGGTAAGCAACCGATACCGGATAAAATGATGATGTGATGTGTGTTACAATAAACAGGTAGATCTGCCGGAATACGACGAAAGATCCTATCATTATGGTCATGGGAACGGCTGCGTCTCCCAGTCCCCGCAATGCTCCGGCATAGATCTGGTTTGCACAGCAGAGCAGATAGAAGGGTGAACTGACGCGCAGGAAAAACGTACCATAATAAAGCACATCGCTTTCCCTGTTGAACATGGAAACAAGCTGTTTTGAAAATACAAACATCAGAATAACAGGAATTACCGTAATAGATGCGGAAAGAGACAGGGATTTGTCTATTCCGTGTTTTGCCCGCTTTATATTTCCGGCTCCATAATTCTGCCCTGCGAAAGTTGTAGCTGCAAGTGAAAGACTCTGCATGGGTAAAAGTGCAAACTGATCTATTTTGCCGTAACAGGCCCAGCCTGCCATGCATGAAGAACCAAAGTTATTAATATATGCCTGGACGAATACGTTTGAGAAGGAGGTTACAGCCTGCTGGATAGCTGCAGGCAGTCCGATGGCAACGATTCTGCGCAGTATAAAACCGCTGATTTCCAGTTCCTTTATTTTTACCTGATAACATTCTTCCGTATGCATAAGTACAAATAACACCATAACCGCTGATACGGTTTCGGAGATTATCGTAGCGTAGGCAACACCTGCAACTCCCCAGTGAAACGCGAGAACGAATACCAGGTCCAGAACGACATTCACAAGGGAAGAAACAACCAGAAAATACAGGGGCCGTTTCGAGTCACCTACAGCGCGGAGAATACCGGCACCGGTATTGTATATCATAAGCGCAAGTACACCTTCAAAATAAATTCTCAGGTATACTGTTGCAGAATCGAGGACGTCATCCGGTGTTGCCATAAGACGCAGCATATAGGGCGAGCAGATAATGCCCAGTATAGTAAAAATTACTCCGAGTATGAGTGTTCCTGCTACCATAGTGTGAACGGTTTTACGGAGATTGTGTATATCGTGAGCTCCAAAGTATTGCGAAACGACAACGCCGGCACCAGCTGACAGACCAAGAAAAAAACCGACCAGTGTGTTGATGAGGCATGTGGTGGAACCGACGGCGGCGAGCGCTTCCTTGCCGACATAGTTGCCGACAACGATGCTGTCTACCGTGTTATACAGCTGCTGAAACAGATTTCCTGCAAGCAGAGGAAGCGAAAAGCGTATCAGCAGTCCGGGAATACTGCCGGAAGTCATATCCATGGTTTTAACTTTAGCGTCAGACATATTCAGCTATTGTAATAATTTTAACAGCCAGTGGCAATGTGTTTGTGTGGTTTTGCCGGAAGTCCTGCTTTGTGTTTTTATCTGCAACTTCCAAATTCGCTGCATAACGGTTATACTCACAACATTATGCAATGTGAATATTATCATATAGACGCTTTTACGGAAAAACAGTTTAAGGGAAATCCGGCTGGTGTCTGTATTCTGGAAAAAGAATTGCCGCAGGACCTGATGCTGAAAATTGCACAGGAAAATGGTCTTGCAGAAACGGCATTTGTAGTAAAAGAATATGGCAGATACCGGATCAGGTGGTTTACTCCTGATATTGAAATGGATTTGTGCGGACATGCCACGCTGTCTTCAGCGTATGTAATAAAACGATTTATAGAACCATCGCGGCAGGAAGTAATTTTTGAATCCCGCAGCGGTGCACTTACCGTTACTTTTGAAAATCAGCTCATAAAGATGGATTTGCCTGCCCGTATGCCCGTAAAAACTGATTTGCCGGAAGAAATTGCAGGAGCTTTAAGCATTCAGCCCGCTGAAACTTATAAAGCCAGAGATTATGTGCTGTTGTACGGCAGTGAAGATGATGTAAAAAATATACGGATCGACAGGAAACTGTTTGACGGAATAAATCTTGATACCGGCGGTGTCTGTATAACTGCCCGGGGGAGGGATTATGATTTTGTTTCAAGATTTTTTACCCCGCAGGCAACAATACTGGAAGACCCGGTAACAGGTTCCGCTCACTGTTCCCTGATTCCTCTGTGGAGTAAAAAATTGGGAAAAAGAGAAATGACAGCCATGCAGTTGTCCCGGCGTACCGGAATTATATACTGCGGGAATGGCTCTGACGGAAGAGTCTGCGTAGCCGGTTATGCCTGCCTTTACAGCAGAGGCATAATCGAGACAGGGACGTAACTGTGTAAATCACCTTCAAAAGTCCGTTACTTCTGGAAATGATTTTTGAAAACGCCTTATGTATTTGGCTGCGGTGCCGGCTGCAGCCAGTCAAGTTCCTTTCTGAGTTTTTCCAGATCATCGCGGATATGCAGTTTCTGCGGACACTTGGATTCGCAGGCTCCGCATTTTCTGCACATGTCCGCCGTTTTTTTATCTGCAGACATGCTGTTCCATTCAAATGCAGTTCCGTTTCTGTTTTCGTACATTCCCCAGGAATTCCACAGTTTGAAATTGCGCGGTATGTCGACTCCGAAGGGGCAGGGCATACAATACCGGCAGGCTGTACACCCGTTGCGCGTGCGGCTTCTGATTGCCTTCCTGACCTGGTCAACTGCAGCCGTTTCCTGACTGTTCATGGGAATAACGGGGGAAAAGGTTGCAAGATTGTCACGGAGCTGTTCTTCCGTCGACATGCCGCTCAGTACTACTTTAACTCCCGCAGATGTAGCTGCGAAACGCAGTGCCCAGGAGGCTGCGGTTTTATCGCTGTGAAGATCCGTAAACGGCCGGATAATTTCCGGCGGCAGATTTGCAAGCGATCCGCCTTTGACAGGTTCCATGATAATAAGCGGTATGCCAAGTTTTTCCGCCAGACTGCGTCCGCGTTCTCCTGCCTGTTCTTCCGTATCCATATAGTTGTACTGGATCTGGCAGAAGTCCCACTTGCGATACTTCAGAATCCGCTCAAATGCGTCATAACTGTCATGGAAGGAGAATCCGAGATGACGGATACGGCCTGCTTTTTGTTCAGAGAGTAAATAATCGATTACTCCCAGTTTCAGTACGTTTTCAAACCGTTCTTTGCTGAGGGCATGAAGCAGGTAGAAATCAATATAATCTGTCCGGAGATGTTCAAGTTGTGCATGAAAAAAAGTAGCAGCATCTTCTGTTTTGTGTAGTTCCCAGACGGGGAGTTTCGTTGCCACAAAAAAGGAAGAACGCGGCAGCTCCGAAAGATATTCNCCGACAAACGGCTCACTTTCCCTGTTATGATACGGCCAGGCTGTGTCAAAATAATTGACACCGGCCCCGTATGCTTCCTGCAGCATTGTTTTTGCCCTCTGCCTGTCGATGTGTCCGTCAGCTGTCTGGGGAAAACGCATGCAGCCAAAACCGAGCGCGGAAACCCTGTCGCCGCAGAATATCCTGTAATCCATATGCATCTCCATAGTATTCAGTATATCATGCCCCGGTTTTTTTTTAAACAGCATCAGGCACTGGCCCCCGTATACTGCCGTGTTTCCTGCCATATATCGCAAGTCCTGTCAGCAGGCAGCCGTCGAGGTAGGGAATTCTGTTATCGCCCAGCCATTTCACCAGTTCTTCACCCGAAGCACCAGGCTGGATTACGATATACTTGAAGCTTTTTCTGTTTTCTTTCAGCAGACGAAGCCCTTCCTTCGCATTGATACACAGGTCTATGATATCGATGTCAAAAGGGACATCGTTGATAGATACCAGTTCCTTACCGACCGCGGCAACGGTATATCCTTTTTCCGCCAGCCCTTTTCTGATCATAGCTGCATATTTGTCAGGGCTCAACGTATTTCCGACTACGACGAAATTGTTCTGATTCATAATTTCTTTCAGGTCCATGGGAAACCTCCTTATATAATATACTTACGTAAAGAGTTTTACTGTTAAAAAGTTTTTTTTACTTTCTTTTAGCAGTATATTATTATTGGTATCCGGTGTTCTGTAAATGAAAATCACCGGTCCGGGAGGACGATATGAATCAGCAGCAGTTATCTATTATGCATCAGGGCAAAGGTTTTATTGCGGCGCTTGACCAGAGCGGCGGCAGTACACCGAAGGCTTTGGCAGACTATGGAATTAAGCAGAATGCGTATTCGACAGAGGAGCAGATGTTTGAACTGGTTCATCAGATGCGTTCCCGTATTATTACAAATCCTGCATTTACGAAAGAACATATACTGGGAGCAATCCTTTTTGAACGGACAATGGAAAGCATGATCGGCGAAAAGTATACAGCCGATTTTCTTTGGGATGTAAAAGGCATCGTTCCTTTCTTAAAAATTGACAGAGGACTTGCAGATGAACAGGACGGCGTTCAGCTTATGAAACCGATACCTGGTCTTGAGGAACTTCTTGCCCGTGCTGTTAAGCGGCATATATTCGGAACAAAAATGCGTTCCGTGATAAAACAGGCAGATACTGTGGGAATACAGCATGTTATTGGCCAGCAGTTTGAACTGGCGGAAAAAATTGCAGGATACGGACTCGTTCCGATTATAGAACCGGAAGTCGATATCCACTGTCCTGAAAAGTCCCGTGCTGAACAATTGATGCTTGATGCGATTTTGTCACATATGAAAAAACTTGACAGTAAGGTCCGTGTTATGTTTAAATTTACTATTCCTGACACGACAGATTTTTATGCCGGGTTGATGAAGGATCCCCATGTAGTACGTATTGTAGCGCTTTCCGGCGGGTATCCGCGGGACGAAGCAGATGCAAAGCTCACGCTAAACCATGGGCTTATTGCAAGTTTTTCACGGGCGCTGTCTGAAGGATTGTCCGCACAGCAGAGTGAGCAGGAATTTACGGATGTTTTGCGGAGTTCGATAGAGTCCATCTATAAAGCTTCAATAACATAACGGAATTGCCATCGTAAAAACAGAAAAGCCCGGTATGCGGACAGCGCGTAAAAGCTTCTGCCTGTGTATACCGGGCCTTTTTATACCATTATATATACCAGAATTCTGCAGGAACTATGACCGTTACGGCTGTTCCTTTTTTGCAATTTTATCCCGTATCATGCCGAGTGCATCATCATAAGAAATTCCGTTTTTCTGATCTCCGGTACGGATACGATAGCTTACCGTACCTGCTTCCTGCTCCTTCGAGCCGAGAATGAACATATACGGTACTTTCTGCTCCTGTGCGATACGTATCTTCTGCTTCATATTATCGTCACTGGTGTCGATATCAGCGCGGATCCCCGCTTCCCTGAGTTTTTGCCAGACTGTCCTGGAATATTCGTCGAAATCGTGGCCGACCGGAATAACCTGAACCTGTGTCGGGCACAGCCATACGGGGTAAGCGCCACCGTAATTTTCGATCATTACGCCGAAGAACCGCTCGAGAGAACCGAGCAGCGCACGGTGAATCATGTACGGCTGTTTTTCCGTACCGTCTTTGTCGGTGTACGTCATATGGAACCGTTCCGGCAGGTTGAAGTCGAACTGGATGGTGGAAAGCTGCCATTCCCGGCCGAGAGAATCTTTTACCTTCAGGTCGATTTTCGGACCGTAAAAGGCACCACCGCCTTCGTCGACTTTGTAATCAAGACCTGCACGGATAATCGCAGCTCTGAGCGCCTCTGTGGCTGCATCCCATTTTTCTTTTGCGCCGACGCAGTGGCCTTCAGGGCGTGTACTCAGGTATGCGCTTACTTCCGTAAAGTCGAACGATCTGAGCATGTACAAACTGAAGCGGAGTACTTCTGAAATTTCGCCATCCATCTGCTCCGGAGTACAGAAGATATGAGCATCATCCTGTGTAAAGCCGCGTACGCGGGTAAGCCCGTGCAGCGTTCCTGATTTTTCAAAGCGATACACTGTTCCGAGTTCAGCCCAGCGGCAGGGAAGATCCCTGTATGATTTTTTGCTGTTTTTGTAGATCATGATATGGAACGGACAGTTCATCGGTTTGATATAGTAGTCGGTATTATCCATCTGCATGGGGCTGTACATTGATTCCTTATAGAATCCGAGATGCCCTGAGGTTTCCCACAGCCAGCTTTTTCCGACATGCGGTGTGAATACGATTTCATATCCATTTTTATAATGCTCTTCGCGCCAGAAGTTTTCGATGGCAACGCGCATGCGGCCTCCTTTCGGATGCCAGTAACAGAGTCCCGGTCCCGCATCTTCGTGCAGCGAAAAGAGATCCTGCTGTTTACCGATCAGACGATGGTCGCGTTTTTTGAGTTCTTCGAGCCTGTCCAGATATTCCCTGAGCTGTTTCGGATCTCCGAACGCAGTTGCATAGATACGCTGCAGCATGGGCCGGTGCTCGTCACCTCTCCAGTATGCGCCTGCGACAGAAAGCAGTTTGAATCCCTGTGAGTTGAGGCGGCCTGTCGATTCCACATGCGGTCCCCGGCACAGATCCGTAAAATCACCCATGCGGTAAATACTGATCGTTTCGTTTTCCGGCAGATCGTTAATCAGTTCCGTTTTATACGGCTGGTCTTTGAACATGGCCAGAGCCTTTTCCCGGCTGATTTCACTGCGTTCGAAGGGAACGTCCTCTGCGATGATTTTCCGCATCTCTTCTTCGATTTCCGGCAGATCTTCTTCTGTCAGGCTGTGGGGAAGATCGAAATCGTAGTAAAAACCATCTTCAATGGACGGCCCGATTGCGAATTTTACATCCGGGAAGAGCCGTCTGACGGCAGCTGCCATAACGTGTGACATGGAATGACGCGTAAGCGCCAGTTTTTCCAGCTTCTGTTTGTCTTTTGATGAGAGTTCAGCCATAATTTGTACCTCTTATGGTGAAAAGAATCGTAAAGGACGAAACCGCCTGCTGCGGTCCCGCGGTACCACCTTTTTTCGCAGGAGAAAGTGTCTGCTCTTCTGCGCACTTGGCTCCCCCTTGTCGCGGGGTAACGGTGCAGCCTATTCAGTACCTGTGGCCGGAACATATTCCGGATACTTTTCGGTGCACAGCTCGGGAGTGGTTTTCGGGCGGTACAACGCCGGTATGATACCGTTCTCTTTCGGCGGATTTCTCTCAGCCCGGCATTTACATGCACCGGAAATCCTCTCTGTTCCGCAGGGTGAACCTACTCTTCTCCGTCACAGCTATGACTATAACTTACATCTTTTGGCGGGGAATTGTCAAGGAAGATAGCTGAATCAGGCCGATGCAGATAACCGGAACTTCCGTATTTCCGTTTTTTATATTTTACGTATCTTCGTATAATACTCGCTCGGAGTACAACCGGTATAGCGTTTGAATACCTGACTGAAATAGTGCGGATTAGTACCGAAGCCGACATTTTTCGCTATACAGGCGATATTATCTTTATTATAAAGACCCATAAGTTTTTCAGCTTCCTCCATCCGTGTCCGGTTAAGATAGTCGGAGAATCGCTCTCCGGTTTCTTTGACGAACTGTTTACTTAAATAACCGACGCTGATAAACAGATAATTCTCTGCAATCCACTTGAGGGAAAGATTTTCCGCATCGAGATGGCTTTTTACGTAAATTTTGAGCAGCCGGATATAATCTTTTGTCCCTGCTTCCTGCGGACCGGAACGGAAACCTGTTTCTGTCAGTGTCAATCCGAGCAGTTCACTGATCGCTTCAATAGTCGTACATGAGTAGAGTTTTCCGAAAAAATTACATGCGTATTCAGTTGTCGTTCCGGTATCGCTTTCATGAATGGTGAGAAACAGTTCTATGGCAAGATTTTTTGCTTCTTCTACCGGCATGGAGCCGTTAAATACGCGCTGCAGCAGTTCCGTAATCTGCATATTGCTTCGTGCGTTTTTGATGGCGAGGCCCAGTTCCAGAACTTTCCAGGGCGCGGTAAAATTATTCCTGACAGGATAGAGTTTGAATGAAGCGTCCATGCACCGGATCTGGCTGTATTGCGAGGTCAGTTTTATCAGACTGCTGAACAGTTCGAACGGCGTTGCATAGTACTGGAACATGACGTCCGGAGAAACCTGCTGCCGCGGATATGAAAGTTGCCTGATTATGCTTTTCAGTTTTTCTCTGGTAGCCAGCGATTCCATACTGAAAATGAAAACGACACTTCTGTTAACGCATATAATGGGAAACTGAAGCACAAGCCGGTATTTATTCAGTATACCGACAGTATCGCGCAGGAAAAAAGGCAGAAAGCTGTCTTCTACCGGAGTACAGATACAGATATGCCTGCATTTACCGGAGAAAGCGAGTAGTCTGTCATATTTCTGGTAAATATCGGCCCAGGGCTGCTGCTGTTCAAGAGCTTCTATCAGAAAGCACTGCTGCATGGGGAATCTGACTTTTGAAAGAATCTGTTCCTGCTGTATCTGCATCTGCCGCTGCTGTTCATCATGTGACTGCCGTATTTCTTCCAGTGCGCGGGTCAGTTCCTGTCTGTTTGTCGGTTTCAGCAGAAAATGCTGTACTCCGAACTTCATTGCCTTTTTTGCAAATTCGAATTCGCCGTATCCTGAAAGGATAATATATTTTATACCTGAGTCCAGTTTTGATACCCGCTCGATGAGTTCCAGTCCGTCCAGCACAGGCATTTTGATATCGGTTATGATAACGTCCGGGCAATTATCACAGATCATATCAAAAGCCTCCATACCGTTTCTGGCTGTCGCTGTGACTTCATACCCGAGAGAGGAATAGTCGATACTTTGTGCGATTGCATTACGGATAATGTCTTCATCATCAATGATCATCAGTTTGAGCATGTGCCGTATCTCCTTCCGGATGTGATGGCAGCTGTTCTGTTTTCGGAATAGAAAGTTCAACTACCGCCGTCCCGTCGTCATTATAAAAACACAGCTTTCCGCTGCCGCCATAGATCAGTTTTATTCTGGAAGCAATATTCATCAGACCAACACCGGTTCCTTTTGATACAGGCGGGCGCTGTCCGATTTTTTCAGACATGTTTTCATCGAAGGCAGAGCCTGTATTTGCAACCCTGATGAGATAACAGTCTGCATTTTCCGTTACCGTCAATACTATCGTGCAGGCATCCGCATTATATTCTACCGCATGCTGGATGGCATTTTCTACAAGGGGCTGAATGCACAGTTTGGGAATCATAACCTGCCGGTAACAGGGAGGGACGGATGATGAAAACTGCAGTCTGTCCCGGTAGCGTATTTTCTGTATCCGTATATAATTGTCAAGAAATTCCAGCTCGTTTGACAGCGGAATCAGCTCCTGTCCGCCTGTAATGGCAGCCCGGAACAGATTTCCCAGTGCAAGGGCCATGGCGGATATATCTTCGGCACCGCGTGTCTGGGCCATCCAGTTAATACTGTCCAGCGTATTGTACAGAAAATGCGGATTAATCTGCTGTTCGAGCATTTTTATCGTTGCATCTTTCAGCAGTATCTGTTTATCATAGTTTTCGTCACGCAGATTCTTTACACTGCGGGTCATATCGTCGAATGTCCTGTGGAGTTTTCCGATTTCATCGAGGCGGTTTCCATCGGCGGAAAAGCCGGATTGCGGAGGTTCTATTCCCTGACCGAAATTCCTGATCTTTACCATAAGCAGGTCAAGTCCTTTCAGAATATTTGTCAGTATGATACTGGTAAGTATGAGCGCTATCGCCAGAAAAACAAAAGTAAATACAAACGTAAGAATTTTTATTCTGGTAATATGATTAAATATTTTATTATAATCTCTGAAATAAAAATACTGCCAGTCCTGTGTCTTCATTGTTCCGGTTATAATGAATTCTTTGTTTTTTCCCTCTGAGACGATATAATATGCGTTGTCGCGGGAAGCACTGCAGAAGGAAAGGTCTCTTTCTGTCGTTTCAGGATAAATCTGTTCGCCGCCGGCGCCGGTAATAACGAAATCTGTTCCATCAGGTACGTAACCGGCATCTTTAAGGGAGTCAGCGACCATCCGGTCCATATCTATGGTTATATACAGGATTGCCAGTTTCCGCAGTTTCAGATACTTCAGCTGTCTTACCGGCCTTACGCATAACAGAGAATAGCCGGTTTGCGCACCTGCAACCCACAATTCCCGGCCCCCCAGGTTCATTACCTTCAGATTTATTGCAGACATATCCATATTTCCCGGCGGAAAAATATTTCCCATTGTAATTTCGGAATTGTCATTCAATATAAGAGAAATGGATTTTATATAACGGCTGGAAAACATATATGAATAGAGCGCTTCGTAGATATTCCTTTTTGTTATCGCTGTCTTTACTCTGCTTTCATTTCCGTGATCGTTCAGATACAGCAGATTCTGTTGTATCTGTGAATCTGAAATAATATAATCGGAAATACTGCCGGAATTTTCCATCCTTGCACTGATATCAGCAATGACGTTATCGAGAATCTGCGCATTTGCTTCATACAGATCTGTTTCGTATTGCCCTGTCAGGTAGTGCAGATTGAGAGTAAAAACAATACAGAACAGGAACATGGCCAGGCAGATGATAAGTGTTAATTTTCTGCGTAATGGTAAATTCCCGAGACGGGTATAGAGTGGTTTTAACATAAAGGCCGGGACGGTTCTCCGTTTTCAGTATAATAAGGCTTTTTGTGAAATTGGTCCGATTTTTGAAATCGCCTCTTCCGTTTATCATTATATTAAAAGCGCTGATCGTCAAGCCTGTCAGCCGTATGCAGGAAGCATGTACCTGTTTCGGATCTGCTTATAAAAAAGCGGAATATGGCAACTTGTATATTCATAGTAAAATGAGACGCTTCCGAAAACAACAGGCTTTTGAAATCGCCTCAAATAGCGTTTTTTTTACCTTTAAAAAACTCTTTTTTAAATTTCTGTCTCTCCGTTTTACAGATATAATGACAGACCGGATATATTCAGGAGGTATCTGTATGAAAAAGAATGTTTTAACAATTTTGCTGGCGGTCGCCGTGCTGGCGGGTTTTATAACCGGTTGCAGCAAAAATACAGGCACATCAGCTGTCCCGAAAGCCAGCGCTTCAAAAGTAACATTGCGCCTGTGCTGGTGGGGGAATCAGACCAGAAATGATCTTACGCAGCAGGCCGTCAATCTTTATATGAAAAACAATCCGGATATTACCATTGAAACGGAATTCACGGACTGGTCGGGATACTGGGATAAACTGTCAACTATGGCCTCAGGCGGGAAACTGCCTGATATTATACAGATGGATTACGCCTATATCAGCCAGTTTCAGCAGAGCAGCCAGCTTGCCGATTTGTCCCGGTTCATGAAAGACGGAACGATTGATATATCGAAAATACCGGAAAGTGTTATCGATAGTGGTTCAATTAACGGCACATGCTATGCGCTGAGTCTCGGAAGTAATGCTCCTATGATGATCTATGATGAGGATACGATCGCAAAAGCCGGTGTCCAGATACCGATTCAACCCACGATTGACCAGGTATATGAGCTCGGCAAAAATATTTATGCAAAGACTGGCGTTAAAACATACTACGACGGCGGCGTAAATATGGTACAGATTGTCGCACGTGCGCATGGTTCCCATTTTTATAATGAAATCATGGCCGGAAAGACAGATTCAGTGAAGGAACATATGGGCAACGTTGCCCGGTTTGCAAAAGCAAAATTCAGCATTTCTCCTGATCTGCTTACGGAGAAAAACCCTGATGTCGTTGAATCAAAACCGATTGTTGACCAGACTACGTGGAATGATTTCACCTACTCCAACCAGTTTATCAGTATTTCCAAAACGGCAGGCAGAAAACTGGGGATCTGCATGTACCCCGTTCCATCTGCTGCTCAGGAAAAATCGGAATTCTTAAAACCAAGTATGTTCTTTTCTATTGCAGAATCTTCACAGAATAAGGCTGCCGCGGCTAAATTCCTGAACTGGTTTACCAACAGTCAGGAAGCCAACGATGTTCTTATGGGGGAGCGGGGTGTCCCTGTCAATTCTGATATTGCTGCCATCATGAGAACAAAGGTTGATGCTGTGACGGGACAGGTTTTTGATTATGTGGCGGCTGTCAGCAACGTAGCTGTCACTATAGATCCTCCTAATCCCGCCGGCTCCGGAGAAGTGGAAGCCCTGCTGAAGTCCACTGTTGAAAAAATCAGATACGGTGATATTTCTGCAGAAAAGGCAACGTCCGGTTTCGTGTCAAACGCAAAAAATATCCTTACGGAAGCCGCAAAATAGAGGTTAAGAGCCCCTTTATTCAATCCGGAGATTCAAGCCCGGATATATTTAATCAAAGGGGCTGCATTTTTCGTAATTCTTTAAGATGCTGGAGGAAACTGTATTGAAACAGATCAGGAGTATTCCGGGAAACAAAAAGACTTTAGGACAGATGATGAATAGAGAAGGAGTGGCAGGGTACGTATTTATTCTGCCATTTCTTGTCGGTTTTTTTGCATTTATTATCGTTCCTATGCTTTTGTCTTTCGGATTTTCATTTACCAGATACAATATTCTGGGGAAGCCTTCATTTACAGCACTGGAAAATTACAGGACGATGTTCTTCAGCGATCCGAAATTCTGGAAAACGTTCGGAATTACATTGTATTATGTTCTTTTTTCTGTTCCGCTGCGGCTGATTATGGCACTTGCAGTGGCTGTGCTGCTTGTGAAATCATCAAAACTTTCCGGTTTTTACCGGGCCGTTTTTTATCTGCCGTCAATTATCGGTTCAAGTGTTGCTGTTGCAATCCTGTGGAAACGTATTTTTGCGAGTAACGGAGTACTTAACGCGTTGCTTGGAGTAATCGGATTTCATACGGAAACGGCATGGCTTGGCCGGCCTTTTACGGCAATGTGGTCTTTAATACTGCTGGCTGTATGGCAGTTCGGATCTTCCATGCTGATTTTTCTGTCCGGATTAAAACAGATCCCCGTAAGCCTGTATGAGTCGGCAACAATTGACGGAGCTTCAGGAATGCGCCGGTTTTTCAGGATTACACTGCCTATGCTGACGCCGACGATTTTCTTCAATTTAATTAATCAGATTATCAACGGTTTTATGGCATTTACGCAGAGTTATATTATTACACAGGGAAAACCGAAAGATATGACGCTGTTTTATACCGTGTATATGTATCAGAACTCTTTTACCTACGGCAAACTGGGGTACGGCTGTGCGATGGCATGGTTTATGGTACTGTTTGTCGGAGCTGTAACACTGCTTCTGTTCGTTACCCAGAATAAGTGGGTATATTATGAAGCAGAAAGGAAATAATATATGGAAAACTATAGTACGCACAGAACTTTCATAACCGGTATATACCATGTATTTACATTCCTTTTTGCCTGTGTCATGATTTACCCGCTGCTATGGATGGTTCTGAGTTCGTTCAAGGATACGACGGAAATATTCAGAAAAGCACAGAATCTGCTGCCGGAAACGTTCCGGCTGACAAATTATACTGTCGGATGGAAAGGGTTTGCCGGCTATGGGTTTGGAATCTTTTTCAGGAATTCATTCTTAATTGCAGGACTTTCGACAATCGGCGCAGTGTTTTCTTCTTCTGTTGTCGCTTTCGGCTTTGCCCGCTGTAATTTCCGGCTCCGGTCGTTATGGTTTTCCTGTATGCTGGTGGCCATGATGCTGCCGTTTCAGGTGATTATGATTCCCCAGTATCTTCTTTTCAATAAAATCGGCTGGGTAGGAAGCTACTTACCGATCATCGTTCCGCAGTTTTTCGGACAGGGATTTTTTATTTTTCTTATCCTTCAGTTTATAAAAGGGATTCCGATAGATCTTGATGAAGCTGCAACTATTGACGGCTGCAGTATCTATATGATATTCGGAAAGATAATATTCCCGCTCATAAAACCGGCGCTTGTTACCAGTGCGATTTTCTCATTTATGTGGAGATGGGATGATTTCCTTTCACCACTTATCTATCTGAGTAATCCTCTGCAGTATCCCGTCAGCTATGCTTTGAAAATGTTCGCGGACCCTACTGCAGGTTCCGACTGGGGAGCAATGTTTGCTATGGCTTCTCTGTCTCTGTTGCCTATATTTGCCATCTTTTTAACCATGCAGAAATATCTGGTGGAAGGTATTGCCTCTACCGGTATAAAAGGTTAATTTCTGTATACCTGCTGTAAGAACACAGCGGACTGATATTGGGAAGGAACTTATGTTACAGGTGTTGCAGCTAAAGAAAAGAATTCAGACGATTCTGGACAGTCTCGGTTCGGCGCGGTTTTCTGATGCTTTGCCGGTAGAGGGAATTCATATACGGGAAGGTGATTACACTTTTTCTGAAACGTGCCGGCGGCCATCCGGTCCGGCGCGGATATTTCAGACCGGAGAGACCTGGGGTGGTACGGACTGTCATTTCTGGTTTTCGGCCGACATCAGTATATCAGAGCGATACCGGGATATGCCGGTTATGGTACGTCTGACGACAGGTGCGACCGATATCTGGAATACCGATAATCCTCAGATTCTGGTGTATGTGAACGGGGAACTCTCAGTTACCATGGATATGAACCATACGGACCTGTCTCTTTCCGAACGTGCTGTTCCGGGCAGCAACTTTACTCTTGATTTTTATGCCTATTCAAACAGCTCCGGGCAGACCAATTTTTTTGACCTCAGGACGTTTGTTTTTCATCCGGAAGTGAATGAATTATATTACGACATGAAGGTCCTGTTCGAGGCTGCAAGCCTTTTGAAGGATGATGAACTGGATGCGATACAGGCTGTTTCAGTCTTAAACGACTGTATCAATCTTCTTGATCTGCGCTGTCCCGGCAGTGACGAATTTTACCGGTCAGTACGGGTAGCGGACAGTTTTCTCAGGGAGCGGTATTATCTGACAAAAAATGATGCCGTACCGGTCACGGTACACAGCACCGGACATACACATATCGACGTTGCCTGGAAATGGCCGCTCAGACAGACCGGACAGAAGGCTGTAAGGAGTTTTCTTACGGTTCTGAATCTGATGGACCGGTATCCTGAGTATAAATTTATGTCGAGCCAGCCTCAGTTATATCAGTTTGTCAAAGATCTGGCACCGTCGTTATATGGCAGGATAAAGCAGCGGATCAGAGAAGGACGCTGGGAAGCAGAAGGGGCTATGTGGCTGGAACCTGACTGCAATCTGACGTCCGGCGAATCCCTGATCCGCCAGATACTTTACGGAAAGAAATTCTTCCGGGAAGAATTCGGCATTGACAGGCAGGAAGTACTCTGGCTTCCTGATGTATTCGGTTACAGCGTAGCTCTTCCCCAGATTCTGAAAAAATCAGGGATACGGTATTTTATGACGACAAAACTCGGCTGGAATGAATATAACAAAATACCGAATGATACTATGCTGTGGCGCGGAATTGACGGAACGGAAATACTTACGTATTTTATTACAACTACGAATTATGAAATGGACCCCGAACACAATCCCGGACGGTCATTCAATACGACGTACAACGGTATGCAGAATGCGAAGCAGATTAAGGGAACCTGGCAGCGTTATCAGAATAAAAATCTGTCGCAGGATGTCCTGACGTGTTTCGGGTACGGGGACGGCGGCGGCGGACCTAATGCCGAAATGCTTGAAGAAAGCCGGCGCCTTGAATACGGATTATGCAGGTGTCCTGCGGTAAAACAGACTTCTGTCCGTGATTTTTTTCATATACTGGAAAAGAACCTTGAAGGGAAAAAGATCCCTAAATGGACGGGAGAGCTGTATCTGGAATTCCACAGGGGAACCTATACTTCAATCGGGAAAAACAAGAGAAACAACAGACTGGCTGAATTCAAAACGACGGATGCGGAATTCTTTTCTGTCCTTGCGCTGTCTCTGGGGCAGGGCTTCACATATCCTTCAGCGGAGCTGGACAAGATCTGGCATACAGTCCTTCTGAATCAGTTCCATGATATTCTTCCCGGTTCCTCCATTCGTGACGTGTATGAAGACAGCGACCGGCAGTATGCCCGGGTTTTTGACAACGATGCTACTATTATTGCAGCAGCACAACGGAATATTCTGGACAATCTGGCACAAACGGGCTCTTCGGAATCTCTCGTGGTGTTTAACCAGCTTGGCTTTCCGCGGACGGGAATCGTTCAGCTTGAAAAACACTGTGCTGCCGTCAGCGGTCTCGT
>WSSedB1CaDRAFT_10000220_pt1 | contig 26973 bp, 17 predicted proteins | sample WetSurSB1Cattail_FD_9460 | JGI IMG/M metagenome (IMG submission 9460)
TTTTTGTGTTTTTGATTTTTTGATTCCATCTCTTTATACTTTTTATGTTAATACTTAACACTCTCTTCCTGCTAGTATTGTAAACACTATTCCGTATAAGACAATGAAATTTAAAAAACAAAGAGAACCAAACAATGAAGTTCAGTTCTCTTTATTCAACTCTTTGATTTTTAAAGGGTTATTTACATTCGACTGTAATCATTACAGGAAAGTGGTCAGAAGGACATCTGGCTTGAAATTCCTTTTTTTGTGAATCATTGAAATCTACATTTGTCTTTTTATTTATTTCGGAACGGTAAGTTTCTGTTAGAACTCCATATTTTAAGACACTAAAATTGGTCGTTAGAAAAATGTGGTCAATCCTACTATTGGTCTTACTCTCCGGGTTGAAATTATTAAATGTTCCATTAGGGGCATAAACCAAATAAGCCATTTCATAGGAATCGCGAAGGATGCCCGAAGTGTTGAGCAGTTTATAAGAGGGCGAATTTTGGTCCACATTGAAATCGCCTGACAAGATGACGGATATCCCTTTAGGCAATTCCTGAATTTTTTTTAGAATCAACTTAGCGCTTTCGGCACGTGCTATAACTCCCATATGATCCATGTGCAGATTGAAATATACAAAAGTAAAGCCTGACTTGATGTCCTCAAACTTTCCCCAAGTGCAGATTCGAATACATACGGCATCCCAGCCTAAATTGGGCTTTGTTTGATCTTCTGATAACCAGAAATCCCCATGATCCAATAACTTGAATTTATCCGTGCGGTAAAAAATGGCAGAATGCTCTCCTTTCATTTTCCCATCATCGCGAGCTACACCGATGTATTCGTAATTTGGCAGCATACTTTTTAAATCTTGTAGCTGTCCATACAATCCCTCTTGTGTGCCAAATATATCAAATCCGTGAAACAGAGCCATTTTGGCAATATAAGGGTAACGTTGTCCCCCAACCGTTTCCATTGATGGAATCGCCGTGATTTGCATTTCGCAAGTTATAGGTCACTATGGTAAAAGAAATAGGTTCCTTCGCTTGAATCATGCCGATACACAGGAATGACAGTAAAAATAAATACATGAGTTTTTTCATAATCGTATAATTAATATTTTATTTGTTATATGATGAAATTACCATCCTGGATTTTGTTCCAATTCCTGATTTTTAACAATGGCAGTAGCCGGAATGGGATAATAATACTGACGTCCGTCTGAATACCAAATCCTATCGTCCGAATTCAGAAAATACTGAATAGTTCCATGATCGCCTTCGCTTAATGTGGTAGTGGTGGTGCCATCTACGTTTATGGCCCAACAACCGGAAGGCACATCGGAAGGTTTGGTTCCTTTATAAAAGACCACATCATAAGTCCCATCATGATCCAGATCAATAGGCTCATTCAGTGCAGGTACATAGATACCATCCCAGGTTGAAGTCATCAGTTCGCCCACTTTCCATCTTATCAGATCAGTAAATCGGAATCCTTCGAGAGATAGTTCAATAGCACGCTCCCGGCGAATCTCTAGGATTGCAGGATCCGAAATATTCGGGAAGTAATTTGTTTGCAGATAAGTATCTACTTTGGTCGGTTTCGAACTAAGACCTCCGGTGATGCCGGCACGCGAACGAAGAGCACCTATTGTGTTTGCCCAATCGTCATCGGTCAATGTGCCTAATTCAGCTTTAGCTTCTGCATAATTCAACAGAACTTCAGCATATCGTATGAGAGGCATACTGTTTGTGTTATAGGCTCCATTATCATATGAGAGAGGATCCAGACACAATTTTATGGGTTGGTAACCAGTATAGGTGCAGCCGGTAAAGTTAGGCGCAGCATAAGCACCGTCGCGTTTGTAGCCCGGTGTACGGATAGTCTGAGCAAGCCGTGCGTCACGATTCTGGCATTCATCATAAAACCCCATGGTCTTATAGTTGGAATTGTCTGTAAAAGGAGTGCCGTCTATATTCAAGAATGTATTGACAAACTTACGAGTCATACTCCATCTAGGGCCATAAGTACTGGAAGTCCACCACCAATTTGCGGAACTGAACACAGAAGCATCTGCACTAAAAACGACTGCCAATATCACCTCTGTTGTAACCGGAGCATCAGAAGTGAATAGTGTTCTGTATGAACTGGAAGAGCCTTTTGCCGTATATAATTTATAGCTCGATTGATTCATTAAGGTTTTTGCCGCATCGGCAGCCTCCTGCAAATAAGTACCGGCCGAATCGGTGAGAGCAAGTTCCGTATGATATTTTTCGAAAGTGCCTTCAAACAAACATACTCTTGATTTCAGGGCATAAGCGGCCCATTTGGAAACAAGGGAACCGTCGGAGGCGCTTTCGGTAATATTTGCACAGGCATAGTCCAAATCTTCTACCACATGTCGCATGACCAAGCTTCGGGAATCGCGTTTCCCATAAAGAGCTTCATCATCAACACTCAAAGGTTTGTCAACCCATGGCACATTTCCAAAACGGACAACCATTTTATAATAGAACCAAGCACGGAAAAATTTGGCAATGCCGATATAATTGTTTCTTACGCTCTCACTGACATTTTCATTAGTACAATTTTTGATGAAATAGTTTATATTCCTCAAATCGGTCCAATCCCAACCGGAACTGGTTTGAGCAGAATAAGCTCCTTTCCTTATAAAAGAATTAATGCTGTTGACGGCTCCGTAATCGGCCATCGCATCTTGATCATAAGCAGAACTGCCATCAGGAAGCATATTGTAGAATGAATAAGAGTAGGCCTTTAAACCGGATTCTGTGCCGAATATCGATTTGGCAGTTACAGACGCCTGAGGTTCTTCACTTAAGCTGCACGATACTAAAAATGTGCAGACAACTAATAAGGAATATATTATTTTTTTCATAAAACAAATCTATTAAAATGTTACTGATAAACCTAAACTGAGGGATTTCATTAATGGGTAATTCTGACCATCACCGGAAGTTCCTGAAGTCAAGTCGTTGTCCAATCCGTAAATATTGGCTACATCAATGTCTTTTGTCCACTTATATAAGGGAGACAGGCAGAATAAATTTTCTCCTGAAACATACAACCGAAGGTTTTGGATTTTCCATCTGGCAAGAACTTGTTTGGGAATATTGTAACCAAATTGTAAATTCTTTAAACGAAGATAGGCCACATTCTGTAAATAACGGTCGTTAACAGTCGATTTCATTGATGCATTATATCCGGCATAACGAGGTAGATAAGCATTGGGATTGCTTTCGGAATAAATATTCTTTAATTGCCATTTTGGAATATTATTGTACGGACGGTTGTACTGTCCCCAGAAAATGCATTCACTGCTGGGATACCAATCCTGATGTCCTATTCCCTGAAAGAATGCAGAGAAAAAGAAATTGTTCCAGTTGGCACTCAGGTTCATGCTATAAGAAAAACGAGGAGTGGTATTACCTATTTTCTTCAAATCTCCGTGACTTGACAAGGTGTTTGTCCCATAGTCAATGGTATTGCTATTATCCAGATCTGCATATTTTAGGTCACCCGGATAAATGGTGCCGTTGGAAGAAGATTTAATCAGTTTTTGAGAAGCATGACTGTCAATATCTGCTTGGTCCTTAAACAATCCTTCGATATGGTATCCCCAAATAGTACCCAACGTTTCTCCTTTATAATAATCGTCCAGATTGCCGGTTAGGTTATTATATTTGTCAATTTTGGATAAATAATCAGAGAGAGTGCCTTTTATCTCGTATTTGAAAGGTTTACCTCCCAGAGTGAATTTATTGCTGTAGTTTATGCTTATTTCAAACCCTCTGGTTATCATATCGGCATAATTACCTTTTGGAGAACTTGCACCAAACACATCAGGAAGAGTGGGACCCACTGTGTACATGTTTTTGGTTTTACGAACATAGAAATCACCGTTGAACAGCAAATGATTTTTCAACATACCGAAATCTAGTCCGATATTGGCTGTGGTTGCTTTTTCCCAAGTTAAATTATCGGGAAGAACAGAAGGGGCACTTGTGTAATTATTTAGAGTACCATTCAGAATGCGAGTGCCCGAATTTATTGACAAGAGTTCCATATAACTGTAAGGGCTGACATTACCATTGCCCAAAGAGCCAAAAGAAGCTCTGATCTTCAAATTGGAGAGCATATTATCGTTCACATGCCAGAATGGTTCTTGAGAAACTCTCCATCCTACAGATGCCGATGGAAAGAATGCCCATTGCTGATTGCTCGGAAATTTTGAAGAGCCATCATAACGTCCGTCAAATTCAAATAGATAACGATCGGCAAATGAATAGTTGACACGGGTGAATCCTCCCGCGGTACGCCACTTGCTATACTCACCCGAAGTGGTTATTGTCTGGCCCAAGGCCAAATTAATGTTTTCCACATTCTCTGTCAGTAAACCATTCCGTTGTACTGACAAGCTCTTATATTTCTGTTGTTCGTAGTTATAGCCAATCATTACTTTCATATGATGCTTCTCGGCAATGTCAGTTTCATAGTCAGTATATAAGTTAGCCGCCAGATAATCATAACGCTGTGTATTTTCTTTGATGTCGTTTAAATCGTTTCGCAGATAAGTGATTACACCTTCTTGAGTACTATATGGAACGGGAACCCGTTTTGTTGTAACGTTATTATCTGTTGTTCTGTAAGTAAAATCGCCGTTTACATGCATTTGATTCTTTAGGAAAGAAGCAATGAAACTTGTGGTGTTCTTGAATACACGGTTATTAGTATCCATACCGTTTTTACCATAAATAAAATCACCGACAGTATAAGCCGCAGAATAAGTTAACGAACCATCCTGATTAAAGATGGGTGAACTCGGATGCCCTTCATCAGCTATGTTGCGCCAGATTGATCCCCCTTCACCAACATTTGCAGGATTATGATACGTCATGTTTGAATAATCCATATTATTGGTAATTTTCAACCAGTCAGTGACCTGAAGAGATTCTTTTGCTCGTAAATTATAACTCTTGTACGTATCTGTATTGTATTTGAAAAGTCCGCCATAATCATAGATACGTCCCGACAAATAATAATCCATTTTACCTGTATTGCCGTTTATAGAGAGGTTGTGATCCTGTGAAAAGGTGTATTTCTTATATAAAGCTTTATAGTAATTTTCATTGCCATAGTAAACGTATTGACCGTTTACTACTTCATAATTTTTAGTATTGCCGGCTGCTTTGCGAGCTTTAAAGTCATCCAGCCAGCTTGTAGAAAAAGCTTGGGTCTTATTCTTTTTGGCCGGAGTTGCAGAGTAGTTGTTCCAAGCATTGTAGGCTGTGTAAAACATAGAAGCATAAGTGTAGCCGTCGTCCACAATGTCCGGCGTGCTGACGGGTTTTTCTGAGGTAAAGCTACCTGAGTATGTAATAGACGTTTTATCTTTATCAGCATTCTTGGTCGTAATCAGTACTACACCAAAAGTACCCCTGGCACCGTAGATCGCGGCCGAAGAAGCATCTTTTAAAATAGACACAGATTCAATGTCATTCGGGTTCAGCATGGCAGGATCTCCTTCCACACCGTCTATCAACACCAAAGCGCTCCCCCCTGACCGATAGACGTATTTCCACGGATATTATAACTTGCCGTACGTGATGGCTTGCCATCGGTCAAGGTTATGTTCAGATTAGGGATGGCTCCCTGCAAAGCTTGTGTAACGTTAGAAACTGATCTGTTCTCAAAAGCCTTGCTGCTTATTTGGTCTACAGCCCCTGTCAGATTGGCCTTCTTTTGCATACCGTAACCAACTACAACTACTTCATCCAGCACTTCAGAATCACTCTTTAAAGCAATGTTAGGCATAGTATTGCTTACTTTAACATCGACTGGAATACAACCAATAAACGATACATGAATAGTAGTATTTGTGGGAGCATCCAAGGTATATTTACCTTCGGAATCAGTAATTGTTCTGACATTAGTACCTTTGATTGTCACATTTGCTCCCATAATAGGTTCTCCTTTTTCATCAGTGACAATCCCTTTGACCAATTTCTTAGGTGTTTTATCCTCATTCTCCTTCTTTTGGGTCGATTTCTCCGGCTTAATAAATAAGAAAATGGATTTATCCCTGACTTTGTGACCTATATTTGTGTTCGATAAAAGTCGTTCTAACACAGGTTCCAATTCTTCTGACTTAGCAGATATGCTTGCCGTTTTTTTTAAATTTACTAATCCGGGACTATAGGCCAAAGATAATCCTGTTTGTTTAGTAATGCTGGAAAATATAATATCCAACTGCTGTTTTCGGTAGTTTAGTGTGACTCTTTGAGCCGACATGGTAAGTGTCAAACCGGAAAGTAACACTAAAAAAATAAATCTTTTACATTTCATACTTTATACTTCATTAATTTTGTATAAAGTAGATACCAAAGATTGTCAAAAGTTCTATGCAAAAACAAAACAATTATATTACATTTCTATTTCGCACAAACATCTGTCTGTTTTCCTCTATTATAAAACCGAATAGGGGTAATGCTTTCAATATCATTTAAGCTTGACTTCAATGATTTATTTTCCAGATGTATTGTATAAGTAAACTTGCAAATAGAAGAATCTTTTATGTTGAAATTGGTGTTAAATTTTAGGCTTAGTACATTCAAAACGGTTTTTAACTTAGTATCGTTAAATACAATCAGTCCATTTTTCCAATTGCAATAATAGCTTCCTTTATTTCCTTGATAATCCTGTTTGATAGTCTTAGTTAATTTGCTGTATACAAAACATTCGCCTACTCGAATTGGAACTTCACAACCATTAGATTTTGATTTCATATTCACTTTCCCCTTATCCAAATTCACTCTTATTTCCGGAGATTTCGGATAAGCCATTACATTAAATGAGGTACCCATCACTTTGATATCAAGATCTCCTATTTTTATAAGGAATGGCCTATGTGAATTCTTTGCAACATCAAAATAAGCTTCACCTACAAAACTTATCATTCTTTCTTTCAAATTGAAGTGACGAGGATAATGCAGATGTGAGTCCGGACCTAGATAAATGGATGTTCCGTCTTGAAGTGTTACATGAATGTGTTTGCCTTTCGGTACGTAAACGTCTACCATTTCTGCTTTTTGAAATGATTTGAATTCCTTGTTCTTATAAAATGAGAAGGAGATCAAAATAAGGAATGGTATAAATAATGCTGCATATTTTAATAACTGTATTTTTCGATGAGATGGAGCATGCATCCTTTTTTGAATATTTTCCCACATCTGGACCTCTGTGAATTTATTTACTTCTTCCCCACTCTTCTTAATTGGATAATTTTTATCCATATGTGTAGATAAATATTCTTGTCCATCATTTGTAGCAAACCATTCCGTCACCAATTTTGCCTCTTCCGGTTTCCCGTGATTGGCTAGTACTGCCTCTATTAAGTTGTCATTGGGTCTATCCATCTTTACTGAATAAATATGTAAATATAAATAAGGAGTATTATAGGAAACAATATGTTAAAATCATTGTGTAAATAAAACTTGAGAATCCTTAGACATTGATTATAGTGGTTTTTAACGGTCTGAATAGAAAGACCTAAACGTGCGGCTATTTCCTTATTATTTAGACGATGATTCAATTTAAGCAGGCATATTTCTTTTTTTTGTTCAGGGAGTTTTTCTATAGCTTTATATAAATCTATGATCCTTTTTTCTGAATGCATCTTCTCTTGTAATTCATTTTCTGTCATTGTAAGGTCTAACTTTATTTGATAGCATTGAAGTATTTCTTTATTCTTTTCTTGAATGGTTTTTAATATCATGTTTTTGGTAACTGTATATAGGTAATTGCCTAAGCTGGTTTGAATGCAAATAGAATAACGAGACTCCCATAAGCGCAAGAATGCATCTTGAACAATGTCTTTTGCTATTTCGGAGTCTTTCAAATAAAATAAAGCCAGTTCATAGAGCTTTTTATTATATCGTTTGTAGATTTCTGCGAAAGCTTTCTCATTATTGCTTTTGATAAGTAGAAATAAATCGTTGTCTTCTATCGATGTTATATTATATGGTAGCATTTCTAATATATAAACATTATGGCAGCAAAGAAAGTTAGAACTTTTATCTTAAATGTTTCATACTTGTAATCGTATTACATCTTTGGTAGTGTATGTCTATTACCAGCATACGGTACAAAAAAAGGCACAAATGTCCTCCTTCATTAAATTTTTTTTATTCTATTACCACTTTGGATTCTACAATAATTTAGAATTCAATGAAATTTGAGTTATTGGAATTGCTTGTAAATAATTTTTCTTTGAGAAAATTCTATTGTTAACCGTCTCAATGATCAATGCCCCGGTTCCAATTTAGGCATTCTGCTGTATATGTAGATTGAGATTGTTCATTTTGCTTCTTTTATTGAAGTGGGTGGATGCTAAAAACTCTACTAATTTCAAAAAAAACAATATCTAATATTCCCAACCTCCATTCATTCACTCGGAAACCTCGATTGATAAAGGATTGCGAATGGTGATTTCTTATTTCATTTTCCTTTATTAGTTAACTCCAGACCTTCTCGGAATTTTCAAGAAAAAGGTATAGACATCATTTGATATCTAACACTTGGCACATTATCAATAAAAGAGTAACGGTATAATTGGAGTGTTTTGAGCACAATACATATTAATATAATTAATTTTCACAGAATCTGGAACAAAACAATTCTAAAGATCTAATACAAGAATCTATCCAACTTACAAATACTCATAATTGAATATATTTGGATAAAAGGACATATTAACTTTGTTAAACTAAATCATTTAACATATCATTTTGATAATGTAATCATTCTAAACAATACAAGTAGGCATAAAAAGTAATTAATTAAACACATTTTTTCCAATTTAATATTTCAATATGATATAATTATTAAAATCATGCCAATACAAATGTTGTACTGTTGATATTATTACATTACATTTGCAAAAGGAGGTAAAGCAATCAATAGCTTGGTTTAAATAAATACAGAATAAATACAGTCACAGAAAAGCACAGTAAATAAATTATTCAGAGTATATTACCCGTTGGCGGAAGTAAACAATTAGTATAATGATGGATAAAGGGTTGCGCATAATATTGATTATTTTTGTAATTATTTTATTCATAACTACTAACATACAAAAATAGTCATTGACGACCTATTTCCAATAAAATATTTTTCTGCTTTTTTGTTCCGAATTCACGCTATTTAAATGAGATTAAAGCAATTGATTGATATTAAAGCAGAGATAAGATGAGAAGAGATTATCTAAACACAAAAACAGATGAAGAGTTACTTCAATTAATCAAGGCTGAGAATGATAACAATTCATTTTCAGAGCTTTATAATCGATATTGGGAGAAGTCTCTTGCTATTACCTATAATCTTACCCATGACAAATCCCTTGCCGAGGATCTTGTTCAGGAGCTATTTATCAGTTTTTGGAACCGTCGAACAACGCTAGAAATAAATAATTTCAGTAGTTACTTGGCTACAGCCATAAAGTTTTCTTTCTATATGCATATTGAAAAAGAGAGGAGAAGACGAATAATTAGAGAAGAAAAATTAGCTCCCCAAGACGAAGCTGTGTTGGATGAACAGATAGAGGCACTTTTTTGTGCCGATTATTTTTCAAAACTTTTAGAGGTTCTTCCCGAAAAATGCAAACTAGTAGTCAGCTATAGCCGACTGGACGATATGAGTAATGCTGACATTGCAAAAAAAATGAACATATCTGAAAAAACAGTAGAAGGACATTTAACCAAAGGTCTTAAGATTATTCGAAGTAAATTCAGACTCGATCTGTTCAATTTAATAATACTGTATGCAATGTACCTACATGACACTTTGAACGTAAAATAAAACAACGACAATCTTTTTACTGTCCAAGCAAGGGTAATCAATACCATTAGGATACTTATAAGTAGAAACGTGTATAAAATTGTATTTATACATCCTATACTTAATAATATGAGCCCTGAAAAAATTGAAGATTTAGTTCAAAAGTATCTGAATGGTACTTCTACAGCCAAAGAACGTGAATTACTTGATTCATGGTATCGCAGTCAACTAGCGGACACTCATGAGTGGGAGGCTGAATCGCTAGATGAAGTACAGCTTGTCAAAGAGAAGATGTTCAACGTTATCAAAGAACACGTTGCTCCGAATCGTTCTCATAAATTTATTCCGCACATCTATCGATACGTAGCTGCTGCTTCTATCATAATGATTATCGCAACTTCAGCCTTTTTCTTCTATAAATCCTCACAAATAATCAGCTCCGACTCCATAGCTCTTAAGCGGGTAGTTATAGCTCCAGGAAAAAATGGAGCTGTATTGACTTTAGGAGATGGGGAAAAAATAACATTGGATAATCATGTTTTAACCCTTATAGATAAAGCCAAAATGAATGGTATTTATAAGTATAGTGATAGCCTTTTGGAATATAAAAAACTCTTTCATAAAGCTGAAAAAGGTCTTGTCACTAACACATTAACAACTCCCCGCGGGAACAAATTTACAATTGTATTATCAGATGGTACCAAAGTCTTTATGAATGCTGGTTCAACACTTCAATACCCCCAAATTTTTAATGGTTCGGAACGAATTGTAAAACTTACTGGTGAAGCTTATTTTGAGGTCGCTCACAATAAGAAATCACCATTCAAAGTACAAGTTAGAGATCAAATTATTGAAGATATAGGTACTTCATTTAATGTGAATGCATACGAAGATGAATCATTTGTTTCTGTGACATTGATTGAGGGTAGTGTCAAAATAGAAAAAAACAAGAATCAAGTTGTTATCAGCCCGGGACAAAATGCATTAACATCTGAGAGCAACAGTGCTATTTCGGTGAAACAGGCTGATTTAGAGTCGGATCTTGCATGGAAAAGCGATTTGTTCCATTTTGAGAATGTGCAATTACCTGAAGTCTTGAAACAAATTGCACGCTGGTACAATCTTGAAATAGAATACGAAGGGAACATTCCATCAAAAACTATAAATGGTGAAATTTATAGAAATATGAATGGAACACAGGTGCTTACCATTTTGAAAAATTTGGGAATTAAATTTAAACTTGATGGGAACAAGCTTATTATAGTAAAATAACAATAAATATAATCAACTAAAATCGAACAAATTATGAAGCAAAAAGAAATGATAACTACAATTACGTTCAATCAGGTGAACAAACAAGATTTTAAAATGGAATCTATCAAATCCTTGTATGGGATAACACGTGACATAATTATTAATTCAAACACTCTATTTTATGAACAATCCTACTAATACATCCTTTTTGGATAATAAGAAAAGACGAAAGATATTCCATCGTTTTTTTAAATTAATAGTGTTGGCTCTATTGATGTCAATATCACTACAATCAGTAAATGCTCAATCAAGTAATACTGTAAGTCTAAATTTTACACACGAACAATTACCAAAAGTACTCAAAGCAATTAAAAGACAGTCTGGTTTTGTATTTATCACAGGTGATATTGACTTAAAAAAATATTACATTGATGTCCGCGTGCAAAATGCGAGTATAACACAAGTTTTAGCCATCTGTCTTCAAAATCAAGGGCTTGATTTTAAAATCACCAACAGAACTGTAGTGATAACTAAATCACTGGCCAAGGTCCCAAAAATATCCAGAAAGTATCCTTTAAGATACTTTGAATTACAAGGGAATGTAAAAAGCAAAGATGGTTTCGCTCTCCAGGGGGCTTCTGTCCTTGTAAAAGGAACCTACAATGGTACTTCCGCTGGACCAAATGGTTCTTTTTCGCTACCCGGTGTAGCTAGTGATGCTGTACTTATTATATCTTTTGTAGGATACGATAATTTGGAAGTATCTGTAGCAGGACGATCCAATATTGGCACGGTGCAGTTGACTGAAAAAGCAAATCAGCTGGATGAAGTGAAAGTTCTTGCTTATGGTATGACTACTAGTGATCGCTATACTACGGGATCTTCTGTGAAGATTACAAGTAAAGATATTGAAAAGCAACCTGTCGGAAACGTGATGCAGGCCTTGCAAGGAAAAGTGGCTGGTTTAGTGATTGGTCAAACAAGTGGTTTACATGGGGCGGATATTAATGTGGAGGTTCGTGGAGAAAATTCTATTGATGTCTCTGGCACTGGTAGCACAAGTGCTACTAATATACTAAAAAACGTACCTTTATATATTGTCGATGGCATTGTTTTTCCTGGTGCCGCTATCAATCAACTAGCTTCAAGTGCAGATCCCTCAGGCAATTATAATTATATTTATGGACCAAATGGAAATGGTAGCCCGTTATCCACAATTAATCCGAGAGATATTGAAAGCATTGAAATATTAAAAGATGCGGATGCAACGGCCATCTATGGCTCTCGTGGAGCAAACGGTGTGATTTTAATTACCACAAAAAAAGGAAAATTTGGGAAACCAACTGTCTCTGTTGATTTTAATTCCGGCATGAATATTGTTAATACGAGTATGTCGGCACTTAATCTAAGTCAATATCTGGCATTACGGAAAGAGGCATTTGCCAATGATAATAGAACCCCAACAGCAAGCAATGCTCCTGATTTAACGGTGTGGAGTCAGACTAACGTGCAAAATTTTAAAAAACTACTGATACCAGGTGCAGTTAAGTCATATACAGGTAACCTGTCGATATCCGGCGGAAGCAACGGATATACATTCATGCTGTCAGGAAACTACTCTCGCACGAATTCTGTTTTTAAAGATAATCGATCTTCGAATGACTACGGATTTCATTTTTCTTCCGGTTATACCAGCTCCGACGAAAAGTTTAAAGCATCTGTATCTGTCATACTCGGCTATAGTATTAGTAATTTAGCATCTACCAATTTTTACTCTGATGCCTATTCATTGCCGGTAAATTTTCCATTATATAACGAAGATGGTAGCTTATACTGGTGGTCAAAAGGAATACCCAATATAGCGAATCCCCTATCGAATCTAAATGCCAGTTATGATAATAAAATGAATTCGCTAAATACCAGCCTTAATTTAAGCTATGCCATTACTCCGCACCTTACTGCATCGCTGAATGCAGGACTTAATAAAACGCAATCGAATCAGACGGCTTTAACCCCAAGTACCGCCCAAGATCCTAACTCTAGCTACTTCTCTATTTCGGCTGCTGTAGCCGAATCAGTTGCCCAAAACTTTGTTCTTGAACCTCAAATAAATTACAGCAAGATGCTGGGAAAAGGTTCGCTTACAGCATTAATAGGGGCTACTTATCAAAAAACAGTCAACGAACAGCCATATTATATTTTGGCTTCAGGATTTGAGTCTGACTTATATCTATCGAATTTGGCTATGGCAAGCAGTTATACTGTTCGTAATGGATACAATGCTTACAAATATGCATCTTTATTTGGAAATGTAAATTATATCTATAATAATCGATACATTTTAAATACCAATTTCAGACGCGATGGTTCGTCAAAATTTGGTCCCAATAATTTATACAGCAATTTTGGTTCTATAGGTGCAGCCTGGATATTTACCAATGAAAAGTTTTTATCTGGAAAAACCAAGTGGTTTAGCTTTGGCAAAATAAGGGTCAGTTATGGGATGGTTGGAAGTGATAATGCCGAGAATTATTCTTTTCTTTCTACCTATGTCAATAATTCAGATACTTATTACTCAGGGTCTACGGGTTTAGTACCAGCGAGACTGGCTAATCCTGATTATAAATGGGAAATGACCAAAAAATTTGAAATAGCTGCAAATTTGGGCTTTTTCAAAGATCGATTGTTACTTAATTTTGCTTATTTCAACAATAGAACAAGTAATCAATTATTACAATATTCATTGGCCGCACAAACCGGATTTTCAAGTTATACCGCAAATCTTGATGCAACTGTTCAAAACTCAGGATTGGAAATTACCATGAGCAGCACCAATGTAAAAATTGGCCAAGCTACATGGACCACTTCTGCGAACGTCACTCTTCCTCAAAATAAGCTCATATCATTCCCGGGATTAGCATCATCAACTTATGCCTATTCTTATGTAATTGGTAGACCGACAAGCGCTCTCTATCTGTTACATTATACAGGTACAGATAAAGACGGGATGCCTACTTATCAAGATGTAGACAAAGATGGCAGTATAACTGCAGCATTAGGAACAAATACTGGCTACGGTGATTTAGTCTATAAAGGAAAATCAACTCCTGATTTCTACGGAGGTCTTTCTAATACTATTAAATATAAAGATTTCCAACTGGACTTTTCATTAAGTTTTACTTTTGGAGCGAAGAGCTTAGGAATACTTTCTTCGCTAAATTCTGCTCCGGGAAACCTAGCGAATTATCCGACTGAAGTAGTAAAGGAAATGCGTAAGATGGGGTTGGAAAAACTTTTCACAACCTATACCTATTCAACTGAATTCAATTTACTCAAACGATCTGATGCTTTGTTGCATAAGGTTTCGTATGGCAAACTTAACAATGTATCTTTGTCTTATGATTTTCCAAAACATCTGATTCGAAGTTTAAAAATTTCAGGATTAAATGCTTATGTACAAGGGCAAAATCTATGTTGGTTTACAGTTGCGGGAAAATCATATTCAGGCATAAATCCTGAAACAGGTCCAACCTCTGTTCCGCCACTTATAACTATTATTGGCGGATTGCGAGTTTCATTTTAATTTATTAATTTGTACTATTATGAGAAAGTATAATTTCATTTCATGTAAGAATATATGCATAGGCTGTTTCGGGCTTATAATTTCGGTTCTATTTGTAGGATGTGACAGTTTGGTGGAGATAGATAAACCTAAAACAGAGGTGTTGGCTACTGATGTATTTAAAACTGATAATAGCGCAAGTGCTGCTGTAACAGGTATGTATAGTAGCATGTTAACTGGCAACGCTATGCTAGATATTGGCTATGGCTGTAGTCTTTCTGCAGATGAGAGTGATGGCACTGATGCCATATATCCGTTTAGTGATTTTGGAACCAATAGCTTAACTTCATCCGATTATGGTGCTTTGCAATACTGGACAGGCTTTTACAAAACAATATATCAAGCAAATAGCATTATCGAAAATGCAACTAACTCGACAAGCATGAGCGATTCTATAAAAACAAAAGTTGTTGGAGAAGCAAAATTTGTTCGAGCTTTGAGTTACTTTTATTTGGTAAATATGTTTGGTCCTGTACCACTTGCTGTAAGCACTGATGTAAAAACCAATAGTGCCTTGAGTAGAGCATCGACTACTGATGTTTACATACAGATTATATCCGATTTAGAAGAGGCAGAGACCAAACTTCCTGTCGATTACACTGATGATAAAAGGGACAAACCTATTCAAAAAGTGGCTAGTGCATTATTAGCAAAAGTGTATTTATATACGGAAGATTATGTTGATGCTGAAAAAAAAGCAACCGAAGTAATCAATACTACTGATTTGTACGAGTTGCTGCCAACATCGGAAATTGGCAATGTATTCTTAAAGGATAGTAAAGAAAGTATTTTTGGCCTAAATACAGGAACCACTACTGGACATCTAGTGACATATGAGCAATATTATTATGACTATGGTAGTTTGTATGGAAGTTCAGGAGGGTCTAGTTATACAATAACTTCATCTCTTGCTAATGCTTTTGAAGCGCAAGATGCCCGAAAAGCAGCCTGGCTTGGCTCTTTTGATTATGATGGAACCATCTATTATTATGGAGCTAAGTACAAAGATTATGATGGATCATCATCACCTCTGGAATACTCAGTTGTATTAAGATTATCTGAACTATACTTGATTAGAGCAGAAGCACGGGTAATGCAAAATGATATTCCAAATGGACTGATTGATTTGAATACTATTCGTAATAGAGCAGGCTTGGCAAGTATCCAACCCACTTCAACATCAGATGCATTAGATGCCATCATGCAGGAAAGACGTGTCGAATTATTTCTGGAATATGGAAACCGTTGGTTTGATTTGAAACGAACAGGCCGTGCAGATGCAGTTTTAAGCGCACTCAAACCCGAAACTTGGAAATCAACAGCAGTATTGTACCCTATACCGCTAGAGGAAGTAAAAGCCGCTTCATTAACACAAAATGCAGGTTATTGAGGTAGCTGTAGTTCAAATTAAATACTTATTTCTCCAAATAATTAATACTAAATACTAGTAAACCGGACGGACAACATCGCATAAATAGGTGTTGCTCTCCGGTTATTCAATCATGATAAAATATACTAATAAATATACTATATGGATTTTTTCAACTATCGTTCGATAATTCTAGTGAGTCTATTCTTGGCAATCGGAACCAGTAGTTCTTTTTCTAAAGCCAATAGAAAAACTTCTGAAAAGAAAGAAATAGATAAAAACGCAGTAAAAACAGATTCGGTACTAGGGTTAAATAGACCTCAACCTTATGATAAGGTTATTACCGCTGATGCGAAGTCTTTCAATGGTGCTTTTATAGTTCATAAAGTAAAGGATCGCTATTATTTTGAGATTCCTGATTCTATTTTAGGTCGAGATTTTCAAGTAGTCAGCAGCATTGGTAAAGGACCTGCAGTACGACATAGATCTCCTGAGGGTCTTGCCGGTAAAATTCTGGGAAATATGCAAATTAGTTTTTCAAAAGCCCCCAGTGATAAGTTATTTATTAAGCGCATGGAATACGATGAAATAGCAAATGATAGCACTAATAATGGTCTATACAATGCGTTAAAAATGAACAGCCTTCAGCCTGTTTTATCTGCATTCGAGATTAAAGCTTATGGCAAAAATTCAGTTGTAATCGATGTAACTGATTATTTGAATGGCGATCTACCGATTATTACCGGTAACATAAAAGAAGTATTTCAAGCAACATCTCTTCAAGCAGATCGTTCTTATATTAATTTTATAAATGCTTTTCCTATAAATATTAATATTGAAACAGTAAAAACCTATAATGTTGATCAGGCATCTATTACAACCCAGATAAACACCAATTTTATACTATTGCCGAAACAAATAATGCACATTCGTTATGCAGATCAAAGAGTCGGGTTTGATTCTCAAATACGAACAGATTTTGATCAGGATGCTCAAAGAGGGAAAAAAGTTGAATTCATTAAGAGATGGCGCTTAGAACCACGTCCTGAAGATCTGGATCGTTATGAAAAAGGTGAATTAGTGGAGCCAGCAAAACCTATTGTTTTCTATATAGACCCTACTACACCCCAAAAATGGGTACCTTATATTATTAAAGCCGTAAATGATTGGCAGACTGCATTTGAAAAAGCGGGCTTCAAGAAGGCCATTTATGCCAAAGAAGCAACAATAAATGATAGCTGTTGGAATATCAGAGACGGGAGATTTAATACTATTATTTATGAACCAGCAATGACAAGTGGTATAGCCCATAATCTTGTTATCGACCCTAGAAGTGGTGAAATAATACAGGCTAGTATACGAATAAACCATAACACTTTATCCTCATTGCATGATACTTATTTGATACAAGCAGGCGCCATTGACAAAAAAGCAAGAAACGCTGAATATAGTACGGAGTTGATGGGCGAGTTGCTTCACACTTTACTTACCGGCCATATTGGTAGTACATTAGGACTTTCAGACAATGCCGGGGCTGCATCTACCGTCCCGGTCGCAAAACTAAGGGATAAAGAATGGGTTGCTAAACATGGGATAAGTCCTTCGATTATGCAAAATACTCTGTTCAATTATGTGGCACAACCAGAAGATTCTATGACAGAAAACGAAATCTTTGGACATATAGGTGATTATGATAAGTGGGCTATCTTTTGGGGCTATAAATGTTTTCCACAAATGAATAATCCAATTGCTGTGCGCGATTATCTTCGGAAAATTGTTGCCGATAGTTTAAGTACAAATCCGTGGTTGTATTATGGTGCTATACCTAAAGAAAAAGAACTCGTTTCAGACCCTCGAAACCAACCCTATAATTTGGGGAACGATGCTATTGAAGCAAATGCTCTCGCCATAAAAAATTTAAAGATAGTAGCCCACAATTTAGTAAAATGGACAGCAAAGCCTTATGAACTATATAGTCCTAACGGTGGACAGCTTGGTCTTATTTCATATGCTCTTCTCGGTCAATTTAGTAACAATCTGGAAAATGTAGCTAATATTTTTGGCACTTATTATTATAATCCTCACGGTCCCGAATCAAATGAAAAGGTATACAAATATGTGCCACTCGTCCTGCAAAAAAAATCAATGACCTTTTTAAAAACCGAATTATTCGAAAAGGCTCCTCTTTGGATTTTACCCGAAACTATAACAAACTATATGGTGGATCTTCCATATAATAATTATGTTTTTTCTTTAGGAACATATGTTCTCAAAAGAGATTTGCTTGATTTCAAACGGTTGAGAAATATTAATTCAACTGCAGAAAGATTTGGAGCAAACAATACTTATTCACTTGCCATGTATTTCCGTGACCTTGATGCCTGCATATGGTCGGAATTAGGTACCTCAAAGAAAGTAAGCAGTTATCATATGATACTGCAAAAGACATACTTGGATGCTCTGAATGCTGTTATTGATACTCCACGCGAGATTACTGGCATTTCTGTAATTGCACTCACAAGAGGTCATCTTATTGAATTAAAGCAAAAAGTAATCAAATCATTAAAACTAATAAACAATAAAAGTTCAAAGGATCATTACTTGGATATATTAGCACAAATAAATAAACTGACGGATCCGAAAAGAGAAGTGCCTGCTCCTGTTCTGCCTCAGGCACCTAATGGGCAAAATAAGATTCAAACAAATCTTCTTTCCTGGAAAAATGATTCAGTCCAATTTTAAATTATAAATAAAACTCAGATCATGTCACATAAAATAATTCCGCATAACGTTTTAGTTTTATTATTCTTTTCTCTTGCTTCGTTTTCGTCAGTAAAAGCAACAGCATTATTATCCTCTTTGGTTATGGAGGAGAATAGACCTGTAGCTTTTAATAAGCTAATTACTCCAGACGCAAGAGTGAACAAAGGATTGATAAATATATACACATTAAACAATCGATATTACTTTGAGATTAAAGATTCAATATTAAACCGACCGATCTTAATTTTGAATAGAATATTGCAGTCTTCTGCAGCTATTGACAAAATAAAAGAAGGATATTCAGGAGAAGAGCTCGGTGATAATCTGATCGTATTTAGTAAAGGGTATGGTCAAAAAATTGTTATCAATACTTATATTGATGAAGAACGCTCAAAAGACTCTACCGAAAGTGGATTAAAACGAGCATTGGATAACAATAATATTCCTGGAGAACTTATGTCCTTCGATATTAAAGCCTCTGGTCCTTGTGCCAATTCTTCAATCATTGATGTCACTGATTTTATTACAGGAAATACTAATCTTATTTCCGGGAATTATAGTTCCAAGACATTTCAAGTAGACAAATCTTATATTAATAAAATTTATTCATATCCCAATAATACAGAAATACAGGGCTATAAAACTTACAGTACTGGTCAAAAGGATAGTACAATATCAGTTATACTTAATACCTCATTTTTATTGCTGCCAACTATACCTATGCGTGAACGTTATTATGATCCACGGGTAGGTTATTTTACACCCTATAATCTCGATTTTGATAAAGATCCACAACAAGCTAAAATGCTACTCAAAATTGAACGTTGGAAATTAGAACCAAAACCTGGAGACATTGGAAAATACAAACGTGGTGAACTGGTCGAACCCATAAAACCTATAGTTTTTTATATTGACCCAGCTACACCCAAAATGTGGGTGCCCTATCTCATACAAGGGGTAAATGACTGGCAAGTAGCCTTTGAAAAAGCAGGTTTTAAAAATGCAATTCGAGCAATTGAAGTTCCAAAAAATGATTCGACTTGGAATATCAATGATTCTCGCTACAGTGTTATTGTTTATAAACCGTCCTTAATGGCAAATGCAGCAGGGCTAACCATCATGGACCCCAGGAGTGGAGAAATTATTGCTTCGCATGTCAGTTGGTATCACAATGTAATGACTATTTTGCACGATTGGTATATGATGCAGGTTGGAGCAGTTGACAAAGAAGCACAACATCAAGAATTTAGCACAGAATTGATGGGTCAGCTAATCCGGTTTGTTTCATCACACGAAATTGGTCACACATTGGGTCTAAAACATAATTTTGGCTCTTCATCTACGGTTCCTGTAGAAAAACTGCGCGATAAAAAATGGGTGGAAAAGCACGGTCATACTCCGTCTATTATGGATTATGCTCGCTTTAACTATGTGGCACAACCTGAAGATAGTATTTCCGAAAAAGGAATCTTTCCTAGAGTAGGCGATTATGATCAGTGGGCAATTGAGTGGGGATATAAAGTGTATCCTGATATTAAAGATACTCGCACCGAAGAAAAAATGCTATTTAAATTAATAACTGATCGTGTAAAAGCAAATCCAAGGTTGTATTATGGTGAACAAGGTTTTTTTGGTGTAACAGATGCTCGTTGTCAGAGTGAAGATTTAAGCGACAATGTGATGGTGGCAAATACTTACGGGATTAAGAACCTCAAAAGAGTAATAGCAAATCTACCTGAATGGTCAAAGATGCCTTCTGATGAGTTTGGCATATTTGCAGGGAATGGATTAAGGCGAAATTATTCTGCTCTACTTACTCAACTATCTATATTTCATCAACATGTAATTAATACGATTGGTAAAGGATATTACAATTTTACAACCGTGGGCGATACAACGAAGGTGTTTAGCCTTATTCCAAAAATTAAACAACAAGAAGCTATGGCTTATCTAAATAAGGAGTTATTTCTACAGGAGCCTACTTGGATGAGGCCTGAAGAAATTATCGATCAAGTCTGGGTTCCTACGAGTGGTCAATTGTCTCAATTTGTAGCTGACGATGCGCTAGCTCAGTTGTTAAGTCCGCAAAAACTACTCAATCTGGAAAATGCAGCTTTATTGTATGGTGATAAAACCTATACACTACGAGATTTTCTTAATGATTTAGATTCTGGGATATGGGTTGGGCTTTCAGCTGGTACTGCCGTAGATGGCTATCACATTACGTTACAACAAAAATACGTTTCATCATTATTAGCTATAGTGGTTGGAAATGTTGGAAACAGCCCTATGTCAGGGGTGGTAAGAGCACATTTAATGTTAATAAAGAATAGAATTACGCGTGTATTACCAAGAATCAGTAATAAAACCACTCTATATCATTACAACGATATACTGGTTCAGATCAATTCAATATAGAAGAGCCTTCAAGAAAAACATTCGTTAATTTTAATATTCTTTGATTTGAGAAGCCCCCTGTTGAAAGTTAGTCTTTAGCAGGGGATTCTTTTTGAAAGGGATATAAATCTGCGCTTTATCCTTTATAAATCAAGAAAATGGTGGGACGTTTATTTATATCCGGCAACTGCTTCTTCCATTCTTTTATGGTCTTTGTGCGTATATACTCATTTTCACAAGTGATATCTGTAGCAATGCACAGGCGGGTATCAGGACGACAAACATGAAGAATCTCTTCAAGCATCTTTATGTTACGATAAGGAGTTTCGATGAACAGCTGAGTTTGATTTTCTTTATACGCTCTTGTTTCAAGAGTACGAATTGCGGCAGCACGTTTATCGGGTTCTATAGGTAAATACCCATAAAATGTAAAACTCTGCCCGTTAAACCCTGATGCCATAACTGACAAGATGATAGAAGACGGACCGACCATTGGAATGACTTTCAAGTTCTTCTTCTGAGCTAATTCTACTACTAATGATCCCGGATCTGCCACAACAGGACAACCGGCTTCGGAAATAACTCCCATCGGATTGCCTTCTTCCAAGGGTTTCAAATAATCATGAATATCTTTAGGCAAGGTATGTTCATCCAATGTATAGAATGTAAGTGTATCTATATCAATATTATGATCTACTTTTTTCAGAAACCGCCTGGCTGAACGAATGTTCTCAACAATGAAGTACTTAATTTGTGTAATTACCTCAACGTTTGCCACAGGCAATACATTATTGATTGGCGTATCGCCTAAAGTGCTGGGTAACAAATATAATGCAGTTTCCATTCTAGTTACAAATTAAATTTATATTCGAATATAACAATTGAAAATAATAGTATTGATATTGAACAGTTACAAAACAAACACTTCTACTTTATTAGTCCAGTATATTCTGCCGGTCGTTATAATCGGCAGATGCATAAGATACCAAGATAATATAGTAGAAGTGTAATCGTTAGGGGTTTATCCGTAAATGATATTACCGTTTTCGTCCTTATACTCGTCAAGTCCCTTCTCATATTGTCCCATGGCACGAAGACTCATACCCATACTTGAGAAGCCTCCATCATGATACAATGTTTGCATTGTTACTTTCTTAGTAAGATCAGAGAACATAGATATACAATAATCGGCACATTCGGCAGCATCGGCATTTCCCAGAGGAGACATGCGATTGGCAAAGTCCAGAAGATTGTCCATTCCCTTTATTCCTTGTCCGGCGGTTGTTGCTGTAGGAGATTGTGAGATACAATTGATGCGTACATGATGTTCGCGACCATAGATATATCCAAAGCTTCTAGCGATTGACTCAAGCATAGCCTTAGCATCTGCCATGTCATTGTAACCGAAAAGTGTACGTTGAGAAGCAATATAACTCAAAGCTACTACTGAACCGTATTCGGCAATAGCATTCAATTTCTTAGCTACTTGCAACATTTTATGAAACGATATGGCTGAAATGTCTAATGTCTTATTTAGGTTACTATAATCCAAATCGTCATATGTACGACCCTTACGAACGTTAGGCGACATGCCGATAGAATGTAAAACAAAATCAACGGGACCTCCTAATATTTCAACTGAACGGTTGAATACATTTTCCAAATCCTCTACACTGGTTGCATCGGCAGGAATAACCTCACAATGTAACTTGTCGGATAAGGCAGAAACCGTTCCCATACGAACAGCGACCGGAGTGTTGGATAAAGTGATTGTTGCACCTTCCTCTACAGCACGTTCTGCTACTTTCCATGCAATGGATTTTTCATTGAGGGCGCCAAAGATGATACCCTTTTTACCTTTCAATAAATTATAACTCATATTTATTTCTATTAGTTAATTGGCTGCAAATATACGAACTTTTTAAATATTGTCACACACAGTCCTCTTCAAGAATAGGATAAGTACCAGTTTTTCATCAATTTTTGCACTCATGCAATCAAAATGTACACACTTATGGCCTAATGTTCCTATATATTTGCATTCGATAACTAAGAGGTTTTTTCATAATATTTATTTAAGGTTAGAATTAGGTTAACAAGAATCATGATTAATAACACCGAATGAGCAGCTCGTGAGAGCAGCTTATCCGGTGAATCATTGATAACCATCAACTATTCCTGCTCAATACCCCCAATATGTAAATCAGATAGAAGTTTACAATAAATAAAACTTCCTTAATGCATACAATAATCAGACGACACATCTCGTTACTATTGCAATGCTTATTCTCGCATCACGATGAAGCGGAGAAAAGGAAATGACATAAAGTGCTATGAGGACTAAGAATCCAATAATAGGACATTAACCGGAATATTAATTATAAATGATTATATAAAGATGAAGAAATTAGTTATCTCATTGTTTTTGTTGACCATCGGCTCATACGGACTGTACTGTAAGGCTGAAACAAAGGTTCAAACAAAGCAAGTTTCCGTATTGATCACAAACTTTTGGAACAAGGCTAAAGAGAATGAGCCTGTCGTAATCAACTTGAAGAACTTAGGCGTTTCGTTTAACGTTAAATCTGCTGTTGTGAAAGACAATGACAAGGAAATTCCATCACAAGTTGATGATTTGAATGGCGATTGCAAATCGGATGAATTGGCTTTCGTATTAAACATTCCCGCCAATACAAAGAAAAGAATAAGCATCGTACTTTCTTCAGAGAAAAGCAACAAGCAATATCCTCAAGGTGTATATGTAGATATGCTGTTGCGTGACAAAGTGGGTAAGACCGGTAAGAATGTGCCGATCAAATCACTTACTGTTCCCGGATCAAGCAACGTGTACAGTCTGCTGATGCACCACGGACCGGCTTTTGAATCGGAACTGACGGCTTTCCGTGTATATTTCAACTCCAAACAGACTGTGGATCTTTATGGAAAGTTCCATAAGGGACTGGAGCTTAAGGAATCTGAATTCTATCCTTCAGATGCACAGTTGGCAAAAGGTTTTGGTGATGATGTATTGAAAGTATTGAACAGTTGCGGATTAGGTACAATTAGAGGCTGGAATGGTACAAGCATTACGAACATCGAACCGGTCGAATATCTTACTGAAACGGTACAAGCCTATGGCCCCATACGCTCTGTGGTTGACATCATCAACACGGATTGGAAGTATCAAGGTTCTGATTTGAACATGCGTGTAAGATACATTCTTTATAGTGGACACAGGGATTGCCAAGTACAAGTTTCATTCGACGATCCTTTGAAGAATGAAGTATTCGCTACAGGTGTGCAGAAAGTGGGTCAATCGCAAGGATTCACGGATCATAAAGGTTTAGTGGCATCATGGGGCACAGACTGGCCTGTGGACGATACAATCAAATATCACAAAGAGACTGTGGGATTGGCTACAATGATTCCATCTCACTTTGTAAAAAGCGAAATAGAAGATCCTGCTGATTACCTCTATCAAATAGCTGCTCCGGGCAAGAAGGACTTCAATTACTACATCAGTTTCACTTCTACAAAAGAAACTTTCGGATATAAAACTCCGAAGGAATGGTTTGACTACGCCACTGAATGGAAAGAGGAATTGACTCATCCGGTTAGTGTAACAATAATAAACAAGACGAAATAAACAGACTGAATGCAATTCGGAACAGAGTGAACCGAACTATCCGAATTGCATTCTCTTTTATCTAATGCATTACAGAAATACACACTCACCACTATCCCACATATACGCAAACAGCCATACGATACTTCAACAAAATATTAATATATGCTAATAAAATTTGATATCTTTGTTCTCAGCTTCTCATTGTTCGTATAGATTCATATTCATTTGCGTTCAACTAAAAATAATATCATGAAACAACTTCTTAAGCTAATCGGATTGGCATTGATTTTCCCTTTCACTGCATATGCGCAGGAAAATTATGTTTCAAAAGTATGGGTAGCCGACCAAGGTAACGGTACCTATCGCAACCCTATCATCTATGCCGACTATTCCGATCCTGATGCTATTCGGGTAGACAATGATTATTACATGACTGCATCAAGTTTCAACTGCATACCGGGTTTACCGATTCTTCACTCCAAAGACCTTGTTAATTGGTCGATCATTGGATCTGCAATGCCTTACACTCTTGATGATATTGCTCCCGGAACAATCGAAACGCCTCAACATGGCAATCGGGTGTGGGCACCAAGTATACGCTATCATGATGGAGAGTTTTACATTTACTGGGGAGATCCTGATCAAGGCATCTTCATGACTAAAGCAAAAGATATAAAGGGTCCCTGGTGCAAACCTATTTTGGTGGACGCTTCGAAAGGATTCATTGACACTACCCCACTTTGGGATGATGACGGGCATGTGTATTTGGTGCATGCAATGGCTGGAAGTCGTGCCGGGCTGAAAAGCGTGATCTGTGTTGCCGAACTGAATGCAGAAGGTACAGACGTGATAAAGCCTAGTCGCATTGTCTTCGATGGACATGAGGGAAACGAAACTTGCGAAGGCCCTAAATTATATAAGCGTAATGGATATTACTACATATTTACTCCTGCCGGAGGTGTATCAACCGGCTGGCAGTTGGTATTGCGCTCTAAAAGTGTATATGGTCCGTATGAACAAAAGATTGTACTTCGCCAAGGAAAGACTGCGGTGAACGGCCCTCATCAAGGAGCATGGGTCACCACTCAGACCGGTGAGGATTGGTTCATTCATTTTCAGGATGTAGGCCCCAAGGGACGCATCTTGCATCTCGAACCTATGAAATGGGTGAAAGACTGGCCTGTAATAGGTGAAGATAAGGATGGAGACGGATGTGGTCAACCGGTAAGCGTATATCGCAAACCGAACGTAGGCAACACTTATCCGATATGCACACCACAGGAAAGTGATGAGTTCTCAACCAATGAATTGGGGCCACAATGGCAATGGCAAGCCAATTACAATCCTCGTTGGGTATACTGTAACGGTAGCGATGGATACATTCGTTTGTATTCCTACCAAGTATGCAAAGACTATAAAAGCCTTTGGGATGTACCGAACTTGTTGTTACAAAAGATGCCGGCAAATGAATTCACCGTGACAATGAAACTGAAGTTCCAGCCAAGCGATAAGATACTGGGCGAACACACAGGGCTTGTGGTCATGGGTATGAACTATGGGGTGCTTTCTATTGAAAAGACAAAAGAAGGATTAGTGCTAAGCCAAAACGAATGTAAAGATGCGGATAAGGGAGCTACCGAAAAGAGAAACGCTGAGCTGAAGTTGAAGCAAGATGAACTGTACCTGCGGGCTGTGATCACGAAAGATAACAAAGCAACCTTCTCTTATAGCTATGATAACAAGAAGTTTGAATCTCTTGGTAGTGTCTTCAATATCCGTGAAGGCAAATGGATAGGAGCAAAGATCGGAACATTCTGTACTCGCAACGTCGCCAACAATGACGGAGGATGGGCACAAATAGATTGGTTCCGCGTTACGAAAGAATAAGGGATACCTCCCGGTGCACGTTACAAATCCATCGGATCCATACCTGCATTTTCCCGACTGCTGCTTTTCAAAACTTATTTTTACAGTTGTAGAAATGCTTTTCTACAACTGCAGGGCTGACGCATTAAAAATTCCATTCAGAATCAAGCAATTCAGTCATGAACTTTTCATCCCATCCAGCAGCTTTTCTCTTCCCTTTAAAACTACCTTTTC
>WSSedB1CaDRAFT_10000221_pt1 | contig 26752 bp, 16 predicted proteins | sample WetSurSB1Cattail_FD_9460 | JGI IMG/M metagenome (IMG submission 9460)
CTCTGCGCGTCCATGTTGACCAGCGAGGGGACGGAGGACTGGTTGGGCCGCGCCACCACCTGCCCGATCGGCTCGATCACCAGACTCCCGAACTCGCCGACGCGCGCCAGCAACGGGAAACGCCACTCCGCGCCAAAGCCCGGCAAGGCCTGGCCTCGAAACGTCTGGTCGGATTTCACGAACAGGCTCTGCGCGCCATTGGGAATGGGTTGCGCGAGGCTGTTGAAGGCCGGAAAAGCGCCGGTCTGATTGTAATCGAGATAGGAGCCGAAGAACCGCGCGAAGGCGAAGGGCGTCCACACGCCGCCAATGGGATCGATGAATTTTTCCTTCCAGGCGGCGCTGGCCGTCGCATGTTGATAGTCGCCGCCAATGCCGCGCAACAGACAGGTGCTCCTGTAGGGATCGGACGCCGGCGAATAGATCTGGCAGACGGTGTAAAGGCCGTAGATCGCGTCGAGCGTGCGCGGCTGGACCGATTCGTAATTGGCGATGCTGGCCGATGTGCTGGTGAAATTCGCGTCGACCTCGAGCTGGCCGCCAAGGCCGAACGCCTTGGCCGGATCTATGTCGAAGACGCGGTTGTAGTCGGTGATCGGATGGGTGATCGGCTGCTGCTTTTGCACGTCGTTGGGCGACAGCGCCTGGAAATAGAAGCCGCGCATGTCGAAATAGCTGCGGTCGCCCTGCCCTGTCAGATAGGCCGTCGATGAGGACTCGCGGAAGAAGAAGTTCTCGTTCAGACCGACGTAGCGCTTGTAATCCTGCAAGAAGTAGCGGTCCGACAGGGCCGTCACGTCCCAGCCGTATTTCCAGTCGTCGTTGATCGTGAATTGCCCGGTGCTGCGCGCCTCGCCTCGCCAATTCCGATCGCCCGCCCCCGCCGGCGGCAGCGGAAACACGCTCTTGTCCCCGACATGCGTGCCTTCGAGATGGATCATGTAATTGCCGGTCTCGAAACGCTGGCGAAACTCCCCGCTCAAAAACGGCCCCTGCTTCGTGAAATAGGTCGGCGTGATCGTCAAATCCTTGTCGGGCGCGATCTCCCAGAAAAACGGCAGGCCGACGCCCAGCCCCAGCGTGCTGACGCCATAGTTCAGTTCGGGCACCAGGAAGCCGGTCTGCCGCTTCTTGGTGGGGTCGGGCCCGGACAGGAACGGAAAATAGGCGATCGGCGTTCCCAGCAGCTCGAAAGTCGCGTCTTCGTAATAGACGACCTTCTCGACCTCGTCGCGAATGATCCTCTTGGCGTTGAGCTGCCACATGCGCGGCTTCGACGGATCGTTCTTGCAGGCGTCGCAGGCGGTGTAGGATCCCTTGTCGAACACCATGGAATCGCCGCCGGACCGCTCGCCGCGGGGCGCGCTGAAATGGGTGTCGTCGGGCGTGTCGGCCTGCAGGCTCTCGATAAATCCGTCCTTGAAATCGTCAGTGAAATCAAACATCTCGGCATGGATAACCGAGCCATCCCGTTCGGTCAGCGTCGCGTGCCCCTGCGCGAAAACACGCGCGGTCTTGCGATCATAGACCACATGGTCCGCCTGCAGGAAACGGCCATTGTAATAAATCCGCACGTCGCCATTGGCCGTGACCGTGTCCTTGTTCTCGTCGTTGACGAGCTCCTTGGCCTCGACCACCATGCGCGCCGGCGGCGTGTTGTCCGGCGGCGCGGCCCATGCCGGCGCGAGCGGCGCGGCCAGCAACGCCACGCCCCATCCAAGTATGTACAGGACCAAACGGCGGCGCGCGGGGCGGGCGCCCACGCCCGGCGCGGGCGCCGTCGCGTTGCAAGGCGCGCCGCGCATCAGGCGGGGATCGCGCGCTGCGTCGTCGATGCGGCGGCGGTCCATCGGCCTCGCCTCGAAGCCATCGGCGTCGACATCGCGCCGCGCCGGGCGCCCCGGCAAATCGACGAGAAGAATTCCTTGTCCAGCGGAGCCGTCGCCCTGTCGTGTCGCATATGTCCTTACTCTACCCGTTTCCGACCACTGGAAGCCCAGGATGATCGAGACCCCTGAAAATCGACGCCGATGAGAACAACGGACGCGGCTCCCGCCCCCTACTCCGACATATGGAACACGCGCCATTTATACAGCATTCGCCGGCCATTCAAACAATGAGCGACTTTTATGTTTTTTATTCGTTTCCGGTCGAGCCGCGGCGGCGGGCGGGCTTATCGCCCGGCTCCGCCCGCTTCGCGCGACAGCGCTCGCGATAATGATCGTGAACTCGTTGGACCGCCAAGGGCTCGCGAGGGTGAACAGCGGGCATGGATTCAAGATTTCCCTGGCGGTTTTTGGCGCGAAACACTAACCCGGAAAGCCCGCGATCGCAATCCGGCGCGGGCGCGACAGCGGCGCCGAAAAACGAATCAGGGCGCGGCGGAAACGGGTTTTTGTCGCGCCACGAGGCGCGCAAACCGCGCGCGCCGTTTTGCCAATGAACCGCGGCGGCCCGGGAAAATGGCTGGTTTTTCGGGTTTCAGCCCCGGGCTTCGAGAGCCCGGACGGCGCGCGAAGCCCAGAAATTTTGTCGGTTTGTCCGTCTATCACCCACGACAAAATTCGCGGCGGAGGGCGCCGCCGCTCCTCCCGGGTTTGTCGTGAATTTTGTCGAAACCGTCTATCGCCCACAAAAACCGTCGATCGCCCACGACAAAAATCATGGCGCGATGAAAGGCTCGGCGCGTCAACTTTGTCGCGGGTTTTTGTCGCGACCGTCGATCGCCCACATTTCGCCGTCGATCGCCCACAATAAGCCGTCTATCACCCACATTGGACCGTCTATCGCCCACAAAAACCCGTCTATCGCCCACAAATGTGATCATAACATATTGTAACAAAAGGCAGTTCCAGAACCTAAAACTAGTAAAACCTAGAATAAAACTAGAAAAACATTTTAAAACGTCTCCGACGGCGCTTTTGGATTTTTCCAAAAGGCGACAAGAAAGGCTCCCGGGCAAGAGAAACCCTAGCGGCGCTCCTTGCGCAAATCGAACAGATCGTCGTCGCGCACGGACAAGCCCTTTTCCTTCAGCGCATTCAGGACGAAGGCGCGCATGGTCATGTCCGCCTCGCTGGCGAGCCGCGCGAGCTGCTTGCGCAGCTCCTTGCGCATGCTGAGCGAGAATTGAATCGTTTCCTCCTCTCGGGCCGGCCGCGCTGGCGCCGCGATCGGGGCGGGCCTTGGGGCTGGCGCGGGCGGCGGCGCGACGGCGAGAGCCGGCCTTTGCGTCGGCATCATCGACGCCAGGGCCGAAAGGTCCGTCGTGACGCTCGCGAGATCCTTCTTTCCCATTTCATATGTTCCTATGAAGCTAGTTTGGACGCGGCGGGGATTCCGCCGAGACTGGCGATCTCGTCGATGAAATTGGCGCATTGCGCCCCGGCGATCCCGCTGGTCGGAACAATGCCGGTGAAGCTCATTTCCTGGAAGGCGACGAGGCGATTGAGGCGCGCGCGCATCAGCGGCAGATTGGCCTTGGCGATCTCCGCCTCGACATGCGTCGAAATATTGGTGTTGGGCTGATAGCCGGTCAGCACGACGCGCGCGACGACCGAGCGCTTCATCATCAGCGAAGCGCTTTTGATCAGATTCACGGTTTTGATCGCCTCCACGATATCGGCGCTGGAGGTCTGACAGGGCACTAGGACGAGATCCGCGCAGCCAATCGCGAAGATCGTCGCCTGCGTGGCCGCGCCGGCCGTGTCGATCACGACGACATCATGCGCCTCGTGGAGAGATTCGACCAGCGGAACGATGCGCGTCTCGTCGAGTTCGTGTTCGATGGCGATCGGATGTTTGGAAGCGGCGCGGACCCAATCAGTGAGCGTGTGGTTGAGATCGGCGTCGACCGCGGCGACGGGCAGGCCGTCAAGCGCGAGGCGACCGAGGATCAGCCTGGCGATTGTCGTCTTGCCCGCCCCACCCTTCGAGGTGGCTATGGTGATGATGCTCATGTCTATGAACCTCGTTTCATGTGTTGCCAGCTTTCATTATAGCTATAAATATAAAGAAGCTATGAACCTATGAACATATTTGAACGCGCGCCGGCCGGACATTCCTTCCTCCGGCCATGGGCCCGTTCAACTTAATGCATTGGATTATTTGATATTATCGACATTACATATGAACCTATCCTAATAGGAACATCGCTACATATTAACAGGTCTACCTATGTTACAGGCTTCATATAAACATATGCGGAATCGACGCGGCCTCACGCGCCATCGGATCCCGACCGACGGCGCGGGTCCAAACACCCTTCGCGCGAGCGATACGCCGCATCTTAATCGGCCTAGTCGTGCAGCGAATATCCGGCGCCGGCGAAGCGCGCTTTTTGCGGAACGCGTTTACGCGCGGCCAGGCCGCGCGCTTGTCCGCCAACACGGCGACGAAAAGCGCGCGAGGTTGCGCGGCGCACCCGCGTGTTATACGAGCTATCGGGCCGGCTCGCCAAAGCCGGAAGACCGGCGCCGCGCATGGTAAATCGAAGCGCCTGTTGAACAAGGGTCGTGATGCGCGGATTTTGGCCAAGGCAAATGAATGAATCGCGCGGAATCTAACGCATGCCTTTTATTTCGCATGAGTTCCTGGAAGTCTTTCTACCCTGCGCGGTAATTGCATTTTATCTCTGTCAGGCGATCAGATCATGGCTCGGCATTGTCGTTTTGCTTTCGGCGTCGCTGTTTTTTTGCGCGAACAATGGCGTTTGGCAGATCGCGCTGCTCACAGGCTCGATTTTGTTCAATTTCGGCGTCGGCCTGGCGCTGAACCAGCTGCGAAAAGAGCGCGCCTTGGCCGGGAAGGCGGTCTTGCTTGGCGGGGTGGCCATAAATCTGTTCGTGCTCGGCTATTTCAAATATGCCGGCTTCTTGGTCTCGATTTTGAATTCGGCGCTCGGGGCGGGCTTGACGGAACCGCATGTAACGCTGCCCGTGGGGATCTCCTTTTATACGTTCACCCAGATAGCCTATCTGGCCGACGTCCATGCGGGCCGCGGTCCGCGCGAGTCTTCGCTTTGGACCTACGCCCTGTTCGTGACCTATTTTCCGCATGTCGTCGCCGGGCCGATCATCCATTGGCGGGAGATGATGCCGCAATTCGAGGCGATCGCCTCGAAAGCGCGCAGCCTCTTTTATAGCGCCGAGCACCGCGCCAATATTTGTCGCGGCGCGACGCTGCTTGGCATCGGGCTGGCGAAAAAGCTTGTTATCGCCGATCAGCTCGCGCCCTTTGTCGAACGCGGCTACGCCGCGGCGGCGAACATAGGCTGCGCCGACGCCTGGCTGCTCAGCCTCTCCTACACGTTTCAGCTCTATTTCGATTTTTCCGGCTACACCGACATGGCCATCGGCATGTCCCTGATCCTTGGCGTCCAATTGCCGTTCAATTTCAACGCCCCTTATCGCGCCGTTTCGATCCAGGATTTCTGGCGGCGCTGGCATATGACTCTATCCCGGTGGTTGCGGGATTATGTCTACATTCCGATGGGCGGGAGCAGGGGCGGGGCCGATCAGACCTTTCGCAACCTGTTTCTGACCTTCCTGATCGGCGGATTGTGGCATGGGGCCTCCTGGACCTTCGTCGTCTGGGGCGGGCTGCACGGAGCCGCTTCCTGCATTCATCGCCTCTGGAACGAGGCGGGTTATCGATTGCCCGCGGGGTTCGCGGCGGCGTTGACTTTCCTTTTCGTCAACGTCGCCTGGGTCTTCTTCAGGGCACCCGATCTTCCCGTCGCCTTCGACGTCCTTTTGGCGATGGCGTCTCCATCGCGCGCGCCGACCGCCCATCTGCTCTTGCCGCAAGTTTACACACTGGTCGCATTCGCCGCTCTGTTGAGCTGGACCATGCCGGTCAGCCAATGGATCGCGCTTGAAACCAGCTTCGCGACCCGCCCGCTCGCCGCGATGCTGACCGGAGCCTGCCTGACGATAGCGATACTCGCCCTCAACACCTCCACCCCGTCTCCATTTCTCTACTTCAACTTTTAAAACCCATGAAGCCAACGCAGTTTGTTCTCTATCTCGCGTCGATAATCGTTGGCATGGTCGCCAGTTCTGGCGCTCTATTCTTTCTGTTCGACCGGTTCGTCATGATCGATCCGGATCATAATTGGCGATCTTACCACGAGATTATTTTGGACTTTACCCCCGGACCGCGCGTTTTGATCGACAGCGGGTCGAATTCCCTGCACGCGATCGCCCCGGAGCTTATCGAGGCGGAGCTGAAGAGGCCGACATTCGTCGTCGCGGACAACGCCACCGTTCCGTTGCGCGTTAAGCTCGATCGCCTCGAGAAATATGCTAAAAGCGGGGATATCGTTATTTTGCCGCTGGAGTGGAGCTATTACGAAGCGGAGAGATTCCCCGCCGATTTTCTCAACGATATAACGGAAAGGTGGTCTGGATATTACTTTGCCATGACACATACAGAGCGGTTTATATTTTTTATCGGCCATATCCAGCTCGACCAAATCATTTCCGGAGTTTGGCGACTTTTCGATGCGGCGCCCAGGGGAGATCAGCGAAAAAACTATCAGATGGTGATGGATGAGAAGGCCAACTCGTCTGGCTTGACAAGGAATTCCCTGGAAGATCGTAAGCCTCATCCAGCCATGAAAGGTAAATCATGCTCGCAATTCATCTTTGCCCCGACCGGCCGCTTGCCCGATCTCGTCCAGCGGATCGCGGTTCGTCTATCAAATCTTCAGAAAACGCGACAAGTGGCCGTTATATTAACATGGCCGGCGGTGGCCGGAAGCGACTGCTATGATTTCGGCGCGCTCGATTCCTTTGTCGAGGAAGCGAGGCAAGCATTTGGAAATGTCGGAATAGCCGTTATTGGCGATCCAAGGAGCTCTCTGTTTTCCAAGCAACACTTGCTTGATAATTATTATCATGTCGATATCGAGGCGGGTTTCGCGAGGACGCGCCGTTTGATCGAGGACATCAAACAGGCGCGATTGCTTCCGGCCGAGGCAAACTCCGCCACGCCGCCGCTCGAAGCCGGATCGGCCGCGCTTATAGCGGCTGCTCTCATGAAGGAAGAAGCACGAATTACGCAAAACAACGCCATGTTAATTTCGCCGCTCGCCGAAGGCGAATATGTCCCGGGATCGGAAAAGTTCGAGAAGGTTTTCCAATTGCCGGCAAGCGGTTGGCACACTTTTGAAAGCTGGGGCGGGTGGTCGCGTGGAGAAAAGTCGGAGATCATGCTTCGCCCTCATCCCAATAGAACTTGCAACGTCAAGTTCGACAGGCATTATTTTTCCAAACCTCCGCCGTCGTCGATTTCGCTGGACGACAAATTTCTTAAAATCGATGACGGAAGCCCGATTTCGATTGCTCCCGGCGACAAGCCGGTCACCATCGGCCTTCGGCATCGCGATGTTCGTTCTCCTCGGGAATTGGGGGTCTCGGACGATCCCCGGAGCCTGGCGTTTGGCCTGTCGCGCATTATCGTCGGCTGTGAATGAGGGCAGGGTGGTCGTCGAGACTGGGGCTCATGGCTTGCCGCGCGCCAGGGCAGGGGGCCGGTCCCCGTCTTCCCGCAAGGGCGCGGCTTGCCTCGCGGCGCCGGGGCCGCTAACACGGGAAAGAGGCCCGGATCTTCGGGCGGCGCCGAGGGAACCGCTTTAATGCGAGAGATGCTTCGATGATCGATAGGGAAATCGTCGAAACCTGCTACAAGGCCATTCTCGGCCGCGCGCCCGAAAGCGAAAGCGTTGTCGAGGAAAAGATCAAATGGTCGCCCTCGCTCGAGGCGCTGATCGGCGAACTTCTCGATTCCATGGAATTTCGGAACCGTCTGTCTCCGCGGAGGATCGACGGGGAAGTCGTCGAAGCCTGTTACAAGGCCATTCTCGGCCGCGCGCCCGAAAGCGAAAGCGTTGTCGAGGAAAAGATCAAATGGTCGCCCTCGCTCGAGGCGCTGATCGGCGAACTTCTCGCTTCCGCGGAATTTCTGAACCGTCTGCCCGTGCGCTGGAGGGAGTTCTATCTGCGCGAGGCGTCGCATATCGACGTCGACGTGAGCGAAGCGCAAATGCAAGCGCTGTTCGCGCGCGTGCAATCGCAATGGCGGGCGCTTGGCCAGAGCGATCCCTTCTGGTCGGTGTTGACGCATGACGAGTTCCGCGCCGCCAATCTCACGCGGGAGGCCCTCGACGCCTTTTATCGCAGCGGCGAGTCGAGCGCCGGGCTCATCGACCTTTTCGCCGCCCGCAACAAAACACCGCTTCCGGGAGGGGTTTGCCTCGATTTTGGCTGCGGCGTCGGCCGCGTCGCCATGCATCTCGCCGAGCGCTTCGACAAAGTGATCGCCGTCGACATTTCCGAGGGCAATCTCGGCCAATGCCGCGAGATGGCGGCGCGGCGCGGCCTTTCCAACATCGAATGCCATCTGCTGCGATCGCCGCAAGATTTATCGCATCTGCCGGATGTCGATTTTGTCTATTCGGTGATCGCACTGCAGCACAATACGCCGCCGATTCAAAAGCTGATGCTGGATACGCTTTTGAGCAAAATCAAAAATGGCGGCGGGTTTCTCTTTCAAACCCAGACATTTTTCGATGTCGACGCGTTCGACGTGGAAACCTACCTGAATTCGCCGGTCGACGAGATGGACGTGCACAGCCTGCCGATGCACGAGATTCTGCGCCTCATCGAAAATCACGGGCTGAGCATTCGCGAGGTCGCCTGGGATTTTTGGACCGGACGCCATGGCTCGCATACGTTTTTCGGCGTGGCGCGGCCGGAGCGGGCGCGTTAAAAACGCGCCCCTTGGCTTGGGCCAAAGGGCGCGGTTTCGATCGGGAAGGATCGGGCGCGGGAAATCAGGCGAAGGTGATGTGGCCGTTGCTGGCGATCGTCGCTTGTGTCAGATCGACGATTCCGGTGATCTTGACGACCTCGGCGCCGGCGGTGGAACTCGGCGTCGCCCCGGAGTCCTCGATATAGGTGTTGCCGCCATATTGGAACCAGGTCACCGTATTGGCCGTGGCCGACTCCGCGTAATGCACCGCCTGATCGAAGGTCTGCGCCACGGAGACATTGGCCGCCGCGCCGAGAGCGCCGGCGGCGTTGGCGACGCCGGACGAAAAGACCAGGATCTCGCCGTGCGGCGCGCTGTTCAGCGCCAGCAGATTGCCATTGGTGGCGGCGGATGTGGTGGTGGCGACCACCTGATAGGTGAGATTGTCGGTCACGGTGGCGATTCCCGAGCCGAAGTTCACCGTGTCGACGACGCCGGTCGCCGATGGGGCGTTGGTCACGAGGACATTGGTGCTCGTCCCGGTGGTTCCGCCGCTTCCCAGATCGACGGTGTCGTTAATGCTGGCAAGAACGATGTTGTCGACTCCCGCCGACGCCTGGTCATTGATCGTCGCGCCGGAACCGAAGACGATTAGATTGTTGTGAAGCGTCGAGGCCGTGGCCCCCTCGGTGATCACGCCATTGGCGGCGTAGTTGGAGATGGTGTCGCCGCCGGAGCCGCCGAGGATGCTTAGCCCGGCGAAGGTGGCGGTGGCGGTGGAGGCGCCGGCTTGAATGGAGAGCGCTCCCGTCGCGTCATGGCCGTCGATGGTCGTCAGGCTCGACGCGACCGCCGACGATCCCGCCGTATTGGTGTTGATCCCGCCGCCGCCGAGGGCAAAGGCTTGCGACCCGGTGATGGTGATCGTGGTCAGATGATTGTCGGTTTCGTTGAGCGCGCCGATGACGTTCACATAATTGGCCTGCGTCGACGCGCCGAGCGAGGAGATGGCGATCGTCGTGTCGCCGGTGGAGGTGAGCGTATTGATAATTTCGTTCGTGGCGGTGGTGCTGGTCTCGGCGAAATTGATCGCCAGCGAATTGGTTGCGGTTCCAGCGTGAGTCAGCGTCAGCGAACTGCTGTCGTTGGCGTGCGTGTCCGTCACCGTGACGGCCGACGCGAGGTTTAGCAGCGTGGCTGTCCCATTGGTCGAGGCGGCGCTGATCGCGACGCCGGTGACCGCCGTCGACAGCAGCGACGTGTCGAGGGAGCCATTGCCGGCGCCCGAGCCGTAGCCGGACACGTCGAGGATCTGGAAATCCAGGACGCCAGCGGCGTTGCCCGTGTTGACCAGTGTCGCGGAGATCGTGTTGACGCCGCCGGTTCCGCCGTCGACGGTCACGCCGGCGCCGATGGAGCCGAAGCCAGGCGCGGCCAGCAGGCTGTTGTCGCCGCCGCCGAGATTGATCGAGCCGCCGGAGGCCGTGGTCAGCGCGGCGGTCAGCGTCACAATGTCATTGCCCGCGCCGCCCTTGACGACCGCGCCGGCCCAGCTGTCGATGAAGGTCACGCCGCCGTTGTCGCCGGAGGCGTCGATCGAGGTCAGCGCCCCGGCGTTGCTCGAAAAGTTGAGCGCGCCGGCGGTTCCCGAGCTTGGTCCGGAAATTTTCAGCGTCTTGAGGGCGGTGTCGGTCAGAGTGAGTGTGTCCGCCGCGGCGCCCAGCGTCAAATTCACCGTGGTGTATTTATTGCCGGTATCGTTCAGCGTGAGACCCGCGTCGTTGTTGAGCGACAGCGCGAGTGTCGTCGCCGGCGAAGCGAAGCCGCCTTCCGCGATGGCGACGCTCGTTCCGGCGGCGGCGTCATAGAGGGTCAGATTGGCGAGAGCGCTGTCGTAGATGAAGTTGGGGCCGTTGAGGCCGTCGAGCGAAATCGTCGTGATGACGCCCGCCTTCGCGCCGCCCGAATAATTGGCGTCGGTGATGGTCACCAGACCATCGACGACGCCCGCCACCGTGGCGCTCGCGGCCACGGGCGCGGTCTGGTCGACCGTGACCGATGTCGTCGCCGCGCCGCCAAAGACCGTGACATTGCCGCCCGCGGTCGTAAAGCCGGCGGCGCCGACCTCGGCTTCGGTGATGCTGACGACCGTGCCGCCATAGACCGCGATCGCGCCCATCTGAAAGTTGCCGGAGGAGGTGGGCGCCGCGGTCGCGGTGACCGTGACCGCGCCCGCCGGCGCGGTCGTATTGCCGACGGTGACCACGCCCGAGCCGGAGGCGACCGCGGTGGTGGCGACGGTGACGTTAAGCCCGCCCTGCACCGACAGCGCGCCGCCCGTCTGGCTTTGGTCGGTCACGCTGATATCGGTCGTGGCCGCCGCCGTGATCATGCTGTTCGCGGCGTTGCTCGCTTCGGTGACGTTCAGCAGGGTGAGGCCGACAAAGCCTGCGGGGCTCGACGCGGTATTGGCGACGACCGCCTCGCCCGACAGAATGTTGGCGGTCTGAATGCCGCTGATCGTGACCGCGCTCAGCGAGTTCGTCAGAGCGCCCGTTCCGCCAGTGCCGAGGTCGACGAGATTGAGCACATTGCCGGTGGTGCCCCCCCCGATGAGCGTGTCGCCAGGCGTCAAGGTCGAGGGGTTGGCGAACGAGCCGTTGAACGTGCCGTTGATCGTGTTGTTGTTGGCGGTCAACGTGGGCTTGTCGACGCCGGTCGTCAGCGCGACGGTCTGCCCGCTGGCGGGAGTCAGGTCGAACAGCGAGCCCGTGGTGGGAAAGGACGGCGGAACGGCGGCTTCGCCATTTTGATAGATCGTGATCGCGGCCGCGGCATCCGTTATGAATTCGGCCGATTGCGAGAAGGCCTGCAGCAGCTGCGCGGCGTTGAGCTTCTGGCTCGACCAATAGGCGAGGCCGGCGGCGTCCGGCTGGCGGCCCAGCACGTTCTCGTAAAGCAATCCGACAAGGGCCGAGTTCGCCGTCGTCGTGGCGTTCGCGCCGTATCGGGCGTTGAATTCCGCGGAATTGGCGAAAATGACGCTGAGGCTGGCGAGGGCGTTGGGGCTGCTCGCGACCTGATTGACCCAATAGGCAAGGCCCGCCTGATCGGGAACGCGGCCGAAGGCGGCCTGATATTCGCGGATGACCGGATTGACATAGTTGATCGTGTACGGATCGATCTCGATCAGATTCGTCACGGCGGCCACGGTCACGCCGGAATTCAGGGCCGCGTTATAGGTTGACAAATCGGACGCGGGGGGCGCTCGAAATTGAATGGCCTGATAGAGGGCGTTAATCTGGGAGGTGTAATCGGTCATGGGTCATTCCTTGAGGTTGGCCACGGCCCGGGCGCCGGAAAAAACCTTGCGATAACGTCCCGTTCAGGATGCCTAGCCGACTGCGTTAACCATATACGTAAACGGTTAACGCTTGCCTAACGATTGGTTAACGCGCGGAGATCCCCGGAGCGTTTCGAAAATATGCGCCATTTGCGCTATAGCAGCGCATTCGCTAGATATCCGGGGAGGTAGGCTCTAACTTCCGAATGGACGTCCCTTGGACAATCGTTTCAATTTACCCGAAGACGCGCGAGCGGATCTCGTCGCCTTCAAGCAGCGAATTGAACAACTTGATTTCGAGCATCCGTCGATTCGCGAAGGCCTGACCCCGCCGCGCCCCCGTTTTGTTCAACAATCGCTGTGGGGAAAATTCAACTCGCTGCTCGTCAGCCTCGGGCGGCTGACCGACACGCGTCGGCGGGTGGAGGCCATGGAGGACGAGGCCGCCAATTTCCGCCAGGCGGTCATGACCCTCGTCGGCGAGGAGTTCACCAAGGCGGTGACCCAGCTCGTCGAGCAGCGCGCGATCGCCGGGGCCAGCGCCCTGGACCGGGAAAGCGGCAAGCTCCGGGATACGATTCGGGAGGAATATGCGCGGCTCAAGGAGCGCGCCGACAGCCTCGAACAGGCATTGAACTTCGAGCGTCTCACGCGTCAAAAGGCTTTCACCGACTTCGACCGCCGCTTGACCTTGAAAAGCGCGACCGCTCCGACCGGCGAAGAAACGGCCGCGCCGGCGCGGCCGGTCGGCCTCGAGTCCTTGCTGGAAACCTTTTATTATCGGCTTGAAGAGCGTTATCGCGGCTCGCGCGACGAAATCAAGCAGCGCCTGCTCGTCTATCGCAACGATCTGCGCGCCGCGCGCGAGCGCGCGGGAGCATCGGGTCTCGTCGTCGACATCGGTTGCGGCCGCGGCGAACTGCTCGAGGTTCTCGCCGAAGACAATTTCCAGGCGATCGGCGTCGACTCCAATCCGATTCAGCTCGATGCGGCGAGGCGCCAAGGCCTCGCCGTCGTGGAGGCCGACGCGCTGGACTATTTGCGCGGGCTCGCCGACCAAAGCGTTCTCGCCGTGACCGGCATTCACATCATCGAGCACATCCCATTTCCCCAGCTCGCCAGCGTGATGCGGCAAGTCGTCCGAGTCTTGAAGAAGGGCGGCGTCGCCATTTTCGAAACGCCCAATCCGCGCAATCTGATCGTCGGCGCGACGACCTTCCACCTCGATCCGACCCATATTCGACAACTGCCGCCCGAAGTGATGAAGGTACTGTTCGAAACGGTCGGATTCGAACAGATCGAAATCAGGCCGCTGCATCCTTCCGATACGCTGGATTACATGGTCAAGAACCATGATCTCGATCCCCATGTCGCGACGCTGCTGTTCGGGCCGCAGGATTACGCCGTGATTGGCGTCGTGGGAACGCATTGATGAGAATCGCGATTCTAACGACCCAATGCCCTTTCGTGGTCGGCGGGGCCGAACTCCATGCGCGAAGTCTCGAACGGGTGCTGCGCGAGGCGGGTCATGAGGCGGAGATCGTCTCGATGCCGTTCAAATGGTATCCGCCGACAACGATCCTCGATCATATGCTCGCCGCGCGTTCGATGGACGTCTCCGAGTTCAACGGAATGAAGATCGATCTGGCGATCTGCCTGAAATTTCCCGCCTATCTGATGCAGCATCCAAACAAGGTCCATTGGATTTTGCATCAGCACCGGCAATCCTATGATCTGTGGGACAGCGGCCACTCCGATCTCTACGACGACGAAAACGGTAAATTCGTGCGCGACGCGATCCGCGAGTCCGATAATGTCGAACTTCGCGGCGCGAAGCGGGTCTTCGCCAATTCCGCGAATGTCGCCAAGCGGCTGTTGCATTACAACAATGTCGAGGCGGAGCCGTTGTATCATCCGCCGCCGCTTGCCGATCGGCTGACCCGCGGCGAGTTCGGCGATTATTTTTACTACCCGAGCCGGCTCTCGAAGTCGAAGCGCCAGGATTTCGTCCTGCGCGGCTTGGCTCAAACGGAAAAGAATGTCCGCGTCGTGTTTTCCGGGGCGCCGGACAATTCCGAATACGGCCACGAATTGACGCGGCTCGCGCGGGAGCTTGGCGTCGCGGATCGCGTCGAATGGAGAGGGTTCGTCAGCGACGAGGAAATGATCGGGCTTTACGCGGGCTCGCGCGGGGTGCTGTTCACGCCGATAGACGAGGATCTCGGCTATATCGCGCTCGAGGCCATGTTGGCGGGCAAGCCGCTCCTGACGCTGTCCGATTCCGGCGAGCCAGCGGCGCTAACGCGGGACGGGATCGAGGGGCTTGTCGTCACGCCGGAGACCGCGGCGCTCGCCGATGCGATGAGCCGCGTCGCGGGATCGAAGGATCTCGCGGGCAAAATGGGCGAGGCCGCGCATCAGCGTTACAAGAGCCTCGATATCTCCTGGGCCAATGTCGTCGCGAAGTTGACGCGGGGAAAAACCTCGACGTCGCCGGTCTTCGCGACGGACGCGAAAAGTCAGGAGTTCTCGCTCAGAATGAACGTCGCCGGCATGAAAGCCAGCCTGGCCAAGATCGACGACCTGCCGGAATTGACGAAGGAGCGCGCCGCCGCCGCGGCCGACATATCTTTCGACGAGTTGCTCCGACGCTATGAAATCGACGCTCTCGGGCATGAGAGTTATTACAAGACACATTGGCCGCGCTATCGCGCCAGCTTGAATGTCATGGCTCGGTCGGGCTTCAGGCCGAAGCGCGTGCTCGAGTTGGGAACATCAAAGCCCTATGTGTTCACCGCCCTGATGAGGGAAAACTTTCCCAACGCGCAATTTTGCGTCGTTCAGGGAAATCCGGCCGGGGTAGGCTGGCGCGACAAGGTTAAGGGGCGCCGGCAGGGCGTCGCGGACATCGATCTTTCGGTTCACGGGCTCAATCTGGAAACGGACCGGCTGCCGTTCGAGGACGGAGAATTCGATCTCGTCGTCGCGATGGAGATTCTCGAACATTTCGCGATAGATCCTGGCTTCGTGTTTCGGGAGGCGAACAGGGTTCTGCGCGATGGCGGCGCCTTTCTCGTGACGACGCCCAATCTCGTGTCGCTGCAGGCGATCGGCCGGGCGCTCAATGGCGTGTCGCCTTATTCCTTCGGCGTTTATGCGCCCGCGAAGGGGGCCTATGGGCGGAACAACAGGGAATACACGCCGCATGAAGTCGAGAGTCTTGGCCGTTACGGCGGCTTCGAGACGCTTCTCGTTCAGACGGAGGACATTTATCGTCAGGACGAGGCGCCGCCATCGCTTGTCAACTATATGTCGCGGGAATCCTTTCCGTTGGGCTCGCGGGGGCAGAACATCTTTTATATCGGCCGCAAGAGCGCCAACGCGCCGCCCGCTCCCTATCCGGACAGTCTGTTCGAGATCGATCCGGCGATTTTCTCCGGAGCGATCGAGCTTCATCCCGCGCCTGGCTCGGATGACGCGATGATCATCCGGGTAACCAACGAAAGCCCCCTCGTCTGGCCGGCCGAGGGCCGTGACCGCGTTCGCCTGACGGTTGACCGCATCGATCAGAGCGGACAGGTGGCTCTCGACGCGCTCAAGTTCGAACTTCCTCGCGATATCGAGCCTGGCGGCGCCGCCGAGATCGCGCTCAAGTCGCTTAAGGGCGACGGCTTGCGCGGCTGCTGGCACGAGATCGGTCTTTTCGTCGAAGGCGTCGGACCCTTCAAGGGCGCCGGCCGGACGCGAACGCTGTGTTTGTTCACCGAAGGTCTCGAATTGGCTTCTAGAATCGGGCGCGGCAATGATGCGGCTTAACTGGTTTTCGCCGCTTCCGCCCGAGCAGACGGAAATCGCCCAGCACACCGGACGGCTCGCCGCCGCCCTCATGCGCCGTTTCGACGTCGTCTTCTGGACGGATCTGCGCAGCGACGCCGGCGCCTTGCCGGCGGGAGCGAAGGTGAAGGTCTTCAATCCCGCTCATATCGGCGGCCGGGAGTTCAACCTCGAGCAGTTCGAGGGGCTGAACATATATAATTTCGGCAATGACGCGCGTTTCCACGCCGGAATCTATCGCGTCGCGCAAAAGATACCGGGAATCGCCATTCTGCACGACACCGTGCTGCATCATTTCTTTTTCGAATTGTCGAGAAACGACAGCCCGGCATTCGCGGGCTATATTGATCTCGCTCGTCAGATATACGGATCGCTCGGCAAGGACCAGGCGCAGAAGATTGTCGCGTCGGAGGGCCGGATGATCGACGAGTTCGCCACCAAAATGCCTTTCATCGATGCCGTCACCGAAAATGCGTATGGCGCGATCTCTCACTCCAAGGCGGCCGGCAACGATCTTTCCGCCTATACGGACACGCCGGTTTTGACGTTGCCCCTGCCGTTCACCTCGTCATTGCTGAAAGCGAACGAGGATAGAACCTGGCATAAGCCGTGGCGCCTCATCACCTTCGGCTATATCAACACGAATCGTCGTCTCGAAAGTATTATTCTTGCTCTTGGAGGAATGCCAAAGTCATACGACTTCACATTGGACATTTATGGCGTCCTCTGGGACGCGCCGCTGATCGAGGCGGCGATCGTGCAAAATGGATTGTCCGAGCGGGTAAGAATTCACGGTTTCGTATCCGATGAAATACTTAACAAGGTCATCGCCTCCGCTCATTTGAGTTTCAATCTGCGCTATCCGACCATGGGCGAGGCCTCGGCCGGCATTTTACGCAGCTGGTCGCTCGGCACGCCGGCGCTGGTGACCGATGGCGGCTGGTACTCCGACCTGCCCGCCTATGTCGCATATAAGATCTCGGTGGAAAACGAAGTCTCCGATATTCAGGCGGCCCTGTTGAGACTTGAGGACTCTCCGGAGGAGTTCGAACGCATGGGGCTCGCCGCGCATTCATGGCTGAACGGCATACATTCCCCGGAGGACTACGTGAACACGCTTTGCGAGGCCTTTGTCGAGCTTCCGAAGCTGTTGACCCGATTTACGTCTCATCGCATTCTGCTGCGCGCCGCGCTGAAGGGCGGCTCGCGCAAGGAAAGGGATATGTTGCTCGACCGGGCGGCCGCGCAAATCCCGGCCCTGTTCGAGCAGCCGCGCCAGCCCCGCCGCGCGTGACGGCGCCCGTTTCGCTCTGGCTATTTAGAGTGCTTTCGGCAAAAGTGGACGCCGGTTTTGCCCCGGAAAGACGCTAGTCCCGCATCATCGCCAGAAGCGGCGCGTCCGCTTCTTCCAGATTGGCGACGCTGCGGCGTTTCATCAGAACCACCGGCCCGTCCCTGCCGTCGGTCATGGCGAGGTCGTAGTCGGGCATCGGAAATGCCTGGGTTCTCGTGACGAACTCCTTCAGGTCGCGCAGGAAGAAGCGATATTCCTGGGGGGAGCCGCTGCGCTTGTGCAAATCGCGGGCGCTGTAGCGCGCCTCGTTCTTTCCGGCGGCCTTGCGGGCGAGGCGATAGATGAATCGGCCAAGGCCCGAGCTGATCAGAAAGTAATCCGCGTTCATGGTCAGCAAGGGCAGGGTTTTCTCGGCCCGCACGACGCTGAGATAGACCCAGTCCGGAATATGAATTTCGATCTGGTCGATCTTGCCGGTCTTGGTCTTGCTGATGATTCTGTATTCGCCGAGCAGCGGGCGCGTATCGACCTGCCTGCGCTTGCCGCCGGCGAGATTGGTGATGGTGATGGACGTCTTGGCGAGGCGCCGCAGCGCCTCCTCCACTTCCTCATATTGGCGTCCGCCGCTCTGACGATGGCTGAATTTGAGGATATGCGCGACATTCGGGCGATAGATCTTGGGCGGGAGCGTCGGGCGGAGCCCCTTGCTGGTTTCGATGCGGAAGCGGCGGACCTCCTCGGCGAGATGGGACACCATGTTGAGGAAGATGTCATAGTCGAACACCGTGGCGATGCCGACCTCGGCGCCGCCTTCGATGGTGATCAGGCAGTCCTTCAATTCATAGGTGATGACGCCGGTGCGTATCTTCTTGCCGAGCGCGAAAGGGGCGACGTCCATCAGGTTCACGTCGTCCTTGATGGGCGCGTCGTAGACGCTCGGCGAAAAGAACATGAGCTGGGCTTCGTCGGTCGTCGCCGGACGCAGCGTGCGCTTCGGCAATTCCTGGACGAGCGCGGCCTCGATATCGACGTTGCGGTCGCTCGCGCGGATCGCCTCGCCGAGCCGCCGCAAGGCGCCCTCGAGGCCGGTGTCGGGCTTGCCATCGAGCTGAAGGTCGGCGAACACCCGGCGGCTGAAGTAGCGGCGCAGGCGGCTGAGGGCGTCCTTATCGAGCGGTTGATATTCGCGCCCGGTCCGCTGGGCGAAGTCTTGCGCGAGGTTTTGCAGATAATCGTTCTTGGCGTGCAGCGACAGCACCGCGAATTGTTCGCGCGGCATGAGATCGAGGCGCTGCTGTTTGCTCATGCCCGTGCATCCCCGCGTGTCCGGGAGAGAAGCGGCGTCCGGAATCGCCGATTCCGGATATTAGAGCGCATTCGACGGAAGTGGCCACCGGTTTCGCCTCGCGAGCACGCCGGGATGAAACGCGATCAATGTTCGCGCGGCGAGGGCGGGTCGATGGGGCTTTATGATTTCGAGCGGCGGGCGCTCCAACGCCCGTCAATCCGCGGCGGGGAGAATGGAGCCCGGAATTCCCCAGTCGAGGTGATAGTTCACGCCGGCGCGCACGATGCTGCCGTTGAAGCGAGGCGCGGTCGTCGTCGCCAGATAGGCCCAGATGGGCGTGCCCTGGCTGGCGCTTGCATAGCCGATCCCGGTCATCCCCAGGGGCGGCGCGCCGAGGTCGTAATAAAGATATTCGAGCTTGGCGCTCCATTGCGGCCAGAACATCCATTCGACGCCGGCGCCGGCCGTCCATCCCCCGTGAACGGAGGCATAGCCGGTTCCGCCGGAGCCCCCCGGGAAAACGCTCCCCGCGTCCAACGAAAGCAGCGACGCGCCGACACGGGTCTGGCCATAGGCGAAGCCGCCGGTGACATAGGCCAATAGCGTGGGCGTCACGAGATAGCCGGCGCGCGCGCGCGCCGTGCCGAAATTGACGAGGGCCGCTTCGGCGCGGGTGACGGTGACCATCGTGCTCGGCGGCAGGGCCGTGCCCAGGCTGGCGCCGAGAGCCGCGTTGTCGGTATAGCCCCCGCCGGCGGCGCCGCCGGAGCCATTGGCCGTCGCGCCCTGGAAATCCGTTTCGAAGCCCAGGACGAAATTGTTGATCTGATAATTAAAGCCGATCTGGCCGCCGCCGATGAAGCCGGCGTTTCCGTTGAGGCCGATGGCGCTCGCCGCGCTCGTGGCGAAGGCGCTGCCGTTCAAGGCGTTGGGATAATTGTAAGTGGCGAGGCCCGACGTGGCGACGGTCTGGTTGTTTTGCAGCACGCCGCCGCCGTTGAGGCCAAGGTAAACGCCGGTCCAGGGACCGGCCGGCCCCGAGCGCGGATAATAGGCTGTTTCTTCGAACGGAGTGGAGGCGGCGGGGGCGGAGGCGGCGCGCCTCGACGCTTCGGTCCCCGACGCCCGGGCGGCGCGGTCGCCGTCGCGCTTGCGCCGGCGCGGCGTCGCGTCCCCGGCGGCGTCCGAATCCTCGGCGGTTTTCGCGGCCTTGGCGGTTTCCGAGGCCTTAAGGCCAGCGTCGTCGACGATCTGATAATTATATTTGGCCGAGCTTCGCAGGAGACTGTTCATCTCCGGGTTGTCTTCCGCGAAGGCCGTTCCATGAGAAAGAACCAACGCGCCCGCGAGCGTCGCGGCGCCCGCGAAGAGGAGTTTGTTCATCGACTCGGCCATTCCAACCCTATCTTCATTCGCGCATTGGGCCTTAATTCTGGCGTTGGGCCTTTCGCGCATCGCGTCTTTCGCGCTTGCGCGAGGAGACAGCCGCGCTTGCGCGCGCAGACCGCGGCTCCAATTCCGCGGATCGCCGCCCCGGCGGCGGGCAACAATCATATCCTCGGGCGGACAAGTCAATAGAAGGAGGCCATGCCGCGAATCCGAACGGTTCGACCGGCGGTCCTCGCGTTTTCGCCGCCGGCGAGGCTTTCGGCCGTGAATTCAGCGACAACGGTCGTCGCGCGCGCCGCCGCGTCGTTGATGTCGCGGCTTTCATATTTGACCAGTCCGTGTGGATAGGATAGGTGCTTTAACTAACAGAAATAGCCAAATCCCGAGGGATGGGCGACAATTCCAAACCCCAAAATTGAGGCCTTATGTCGACATCCCCGGCCAAGAATGCGTTGCCGCTTGGGCGGCTGGAAGAAGGCATAAAGCTTACCCTGCCAATTTTCGCGACGGCGACAATCTTCAGTTTTTTCATCAATCTGCTCATGTTCGTGAGCCCGCTGTACATGCTGCAGATCTACGACCGCGTGGTCACCAGCCGCAGCGAGACGACCCTGGTCGCCCTTACAATTCTGGCTGGAATATTGCTGCTCGTCTACGCGATTCTCGAATGGCTGCGCTCACGCATTCTCGTCCGCGCGGGTTTGGCGTTCGACGAAAAAATCGCCGGCCCCGCGTTCGAAGCCATTCACAGGGGCAACGTGCGGCTGCCGAGCGGCGGCTATGTTCAATGCCTGCGCGACATCGACACCTTGCGGGAGTTTCTGACCGGGTCGGGCCTGATCGCCTTGTGCGACGCCCCGTGGTTTCCGATTTTCGTCCTGGCCTGTTTCATGTTGCATCCCTGGTTCGGCATCATCGCGCTCATCGGCAGCATGACAAGCCTTGGCTTGACGCTGCTGAACGAAATGGCGACCAAGAAAAATCTGAACGACGCGACAACGGCCAACGCTCGCGCCAACCAGAGCGCCAACGCGATGTTCCGCAACACCGAAGTGCTTCAGGCCATGGGAATGGTCGACGCGCTCAAGCAGATTTGGCTCGGCCAGCACGAGACGGTTCTCGTCTCTCAGGCGACCGCGAGCGACCGCGCCGGCCTGATCGTCGCCTTCACCAAATTCTTCCGCATGTTTTTGCAAACGATCATTCTGGGGACGGGCGCCTATCTGGTGATCAACCGCGAGATTTCGCCGGGCGCGATCGTCGCCGGCTCGATTTTGGTCGGCCGCGCGATGCAGCCGATCGAAGTGGCGGTCGGACAGTGGAAGGGATTTATCGCCGCGCGTTCGGCTTACGCCAGGCTAAAGACGCTTTTCAATTTCGCCGGGGATGAGCCGTCGCGCATGGCCTTGCCGCCGCCAATGGGCGCGGTGCAGGTTTCCGAATTGCTGTCCGGGGCGCCGGGCAAGCCGCAGCCGTTTATCCTAAAGGGGATAAGCTGCGATATCGCGGCCGGCGAGGTGATCGGGATCATCGGCCCCAGCGCCGCCGGAAAATCGAGCTTCGCGCGCGTGCTCGTCGGCGTCTGGCCGATTCTGCGGGGAGCGGTGCGCATCGACGGCAATGATCTCGGCCATTGGGATCCGCAGCAGCTTGGGCGCTATATCGGATATTTGCCGCAAGACGTGGAGCTGTTCTCCGGCACGGTCGCGCAAAACATCGCCCGGTTCCAGGACGCCGACTCCGATCTCGTCATCCAGGCCGCGATGCTGGCCGGCTGTCATGAACTCGTCCAGCAATTGTCGGATGGCTATAATACGCAGATCGGCGACGGCGGGCACACGCTTTCCGGCGGCCAAAGGCAGCGCATCGCGCTCGCCCGCGCCCTTTATGGACAGCCGAGCTTCATCGTTCTCGACGAACCCAACGCCAATCTCGACGCTTCCGGCGAGGCGGCCTTGCTGCGGGCGGTTCAACAACTAAAGGCGCTTCGCACCACCGTGGTGATTATTTCGCACAAGATGAACATTCTCGCCGCCGTCGATAAGGTCATGGTGATGGCCGACGGCATGGTCAAATCATACGGCCCTCGAGACGCGGTTCTGCAGCCGTTGATCGCATCCTCGAATCCGCCAAAATCCCAGCCTACGACACCGTCCCAGGCTCTAGGGACCGGGGGTTAGCACATGAGCGTTCCGTCTGATGCGCTACAAGATTGGCGCAAGTTCGCGCTCGCGGGCTATGCGCTGATCTTCCTCACCTTTGGAGTCGCCGGAGGGTGGGCCGCGATCGCGAAGGTCGATCGCGCGGTCGTCGCGCCCGGATTCGTCTCCGTCGAAACGAACCGCAAGACGGTCCAGCATTTCGAGGGCGGCATCATCCGCGAAATCCTGGTCAAGGAAGGCGACGTCGTCAAGGAAGGGCAGGTGCTGATCCGCCTGGAGAAAGTCCAGGCGCAGGCCAATTCCGACCTTTTGAGCAATCAGCTCTATTCCTATCTCGCGCTCGAGGCGAGATTGCTCGCCGAGCGCGACGATCTGAACGCGATCGTCTGGCCCGCCGAATTCAATTCAAGGCAAAAAGATCCGCTGATCGCGAAATTGATTTCGGATGAAGTCGGACAGTTCAACGAACGCCGCTCTTCCTTGAATGGCCAGATTAAAATCATCGAAGCCAAGACCGCGCAGCTGAAGACCGAGATCGAAGGCATTCAGATCGAAAAGGACTCCGAGGAAAAGCAGGTCAAATACATCAACGAGGAGCTTGTCGCCCTGCGCAAGCTCCTGGCGAGACAATTGGTGCCGACGCAGCGGGTGTTCGCCATGGAGCGCGAGCGCACGCGTCTCGAAGGCGCCATCGGCAAGGCGATCTCCGACGCCGCCAAGGCGCAGGGCGCCATTTCGGAGATGGGGATTCAGATTTCCCAGCTGCGGCAAAAGTTCAAGGAGGATGTCGCGAGCGCCTTGCTGGACGTGCGGCAGAAAATCGGCGACTACCGGCAGCGTTCGATCGTCGCGGACGACGTTCTGCGGCGCGTCGATGTGACCTCGCCGCGCTCGGGGACCGTTCAAAATCTCAAGGTGACCACCCTTGGACAAGTGGTGCGCGCCGGCGAGGCGCTGTTCGACATCGTTCCGCTCGACGAACGGCTGATCGTGCAGGCGCAATTTTCCACGGGGGATATCGACATCGTTCATCAGGGGCAGAACGCCGAGATCCGCTTTCCCGCCTTCCATTCCCGCACCCTGCCGCTGATGACGGGAGTTCTGGAGAGCGTATCGCGCGACCGCCTGATGGACGAAGCGACCAAGCAACCCTATTATCTGGGGATCGTCTCGATCAACAAGGCGGATGTCCCCGACGAATATCGCGCGCGGCTGCGCCCTGGCATGCCGGCGGAAGTCATCGTCGCGTCGGGCGAACGCACCGTTCTCACTTATCTCGTGTCGCCTCTTTCCTCGAGCATTCGCAAAACCTTTATCGAACAGTGACGGATGATGCGTGGCGTGAATGGAGACAGGAGTACCGGTCTTGGTGAAATGCGAGTGGGCGCTGTGACGATGCGAAGCGTCGGAACGATTTTCTGGCTGCTTCTTCTTTGTGTCGCGGCGGCCGATGGCGCGCGCGCCGACACCATCAAGGATGCGTTGGGCCACGCCTATCTCGCGCATCCGCAGATCAACGCCCAGCGCGCCGACACCCGCGGCGTCGACGAAAACCTGCCCATCGCCAACGGTTCGTTTTTGCCGACCGTCACCGCGCAGGGAAACTATGGCGTGCTGCAGCAGGATATTCTCGCGACGACCGGCAAGTCGCGCACGCTGACCCAGCCGAGGGGCATGGGACTTGTCGTGAACTGGAATATCTTCAACGGATTTCGCGGGCTCAACGGCATCGACCAGGCGCAGGCGCAAATCCATCAGTCCAGGCAATCGCTGCGCTACGCGGAACTCCAGGTTCTCGGCAACGCCGCCAACGCCTATATGACCCTGCTTCGCGACATCGCCATATACAATCTGCGCGAGGACTATGTGAAAGTCCTGACCAATCAGGTCGGGATCACCAATGAGCGCCTGGCGGGCGGCGAGGTGACGCGCACCGACGTTTACCAGGCCGAAGCCGCCATGGAACAGGCCAAGCAGGAGCTTGCGACGGCGGCCACGGCTCTGCAGTCGAGCATTTCGATCTATCGGCAGCAGACGCAGCTTTCGCCCAAGAACTTGGTGCCGGCGGCGCCGCTCGATAAACTGTTGCCGAAGGACAGGGAGACCGCGCTGCGGATCGCCGACACGGAGCATCCGCTCGCCCTCGCCGCGCGCTATAACGTCGACATCAACGAATTAAGCGTCAAATTGGCGGAAGGGCAATTGCTGCCGACGGTTGGCTTGATCGGCAATGTGAACCAGAATTACGATTACGTCGGAAGTGTCGGCCAAAGGTTTTTTCAGGGCGGCGTGAGCGTGGCCGTCAATGTCCCCATCTACGAGGGCGGCGTGGTCTATGGCCAGGTCCGTCAGGCGAAGGAAAAGCTCGGCCAGGCCAAATTCGTTTTCGATCAGCAAGTCGACCAAATTCATCAAACGGTCGAGGCGGCCTGGGCCGCCTGGAAGGAGACCACGCCCTTCCTGATCGCCGCCCGGCAACAGGTCGCCAAGGCCGAGGCCGCGCTCGCGGGCATACGCGAGGAAGCCAAATTCGGGCAAAGGACGACCTTCGACATCCTGCAAGCGCAACTGGTGCTGGTGAACGCGCGCATCGCGCTCGTCCAGGGTCAATATTCGCGCGTCGTCACGACCTATAATCTGCTCGCCGGCATAGGTCGCCTCTCGGCTCAAACGCTCGAGCTCAACGCGCCGCTTTATTCGCCGCTGGAGCATTACGAGGGCGTCAAGCACCAGTGGATCGGCACCGAGCCCTGGCGTTAAAGCGCCTATCGTTCGAACGATCGGAAATCGCTCAAAACCAAACCGCCGGAGCTTGCTTCAAGCGGGACGACGCGCGGCGCGGCGATCACGCGCCGTGCTGTTCAGGGCCGCCCGCGGGGTGCATGGCTTCGCGATAGCTCGCGATCACGCTGGCCGGATCTCCCGATTCACGTATGACGCCATTGTCCAGCCAAAGAATGCGGTCGCACAGGGTCTCGAGATAATCGAGACTGTGGGAGACGATCAAAATCGTGCCGGTCTTGGCGAACTCGAGGAGATAATCCTCGCATTTCTCCTGAAAGGGCTCGTCGCCGACCGACAGGGCCTCGTCGATGATGAGAATGTCCGCGTCCGCGTGCGCGCAGATGGCGAAGGCGACACGCGCCACCATGCCGCTGGAATATGTGCGCATGGGCTGTTCGAACGCCGAGCCGATGTCGGCGAAGGCGGCGATCGACGCCATGCGCTGGTCGATCTCCTTGCGCGTCAAGCCGAGGATGGCGGCGCCGATCCGCGCGTTCTCCTGACCCGTCAGCAGGCCGTCGAAAGCCGATCCCAGCGCGAGGATCGGCGCTATGCGTCCGCGCACGTCGAAGAAGCCCCTGGTCGGCTGCGTGATGCCGCACAGCATTTGCAGCAGCGTCGTCTTGCCCGCCCCGTTATGGCCGACGATGCCGACGCGCTCGCCCTTGGCGATGTCGAAGTTCACATCGGTAAGAACCCATTTCTCGGTATAGAACTTCTTCCAAAGGCCGAGGACGATCTGCTTCAATTGATCGTTCTGATGGCGATAGAGCTGGAACGCCTTGCCGACGCCCGAGCAGCGGATGATGAAATCAGGCGACGCGGCGCGGGCGGCGACGGCCGTCCGGGAAGCTGAATGATAGGTCAGGAGCATATCCTTTCGTTGGGCCAACCACGGCGGCCACCCGCGCCTCGCGCTCTATTCGGGGCGCAAGCATAAACGGCGCGAGTATAAACCAAGTCGCGCCAGCGGCGTCAAATCGACGGCGGTTCCGTTTCCCGCGAGATCGCGGGCTCCGGCGCTTTGCCCGCGAGAGACCGGGAGCAGCGGGTTTTTCCCTTAAGAAACAGCGTCTATTGGCCGCCCGGATCGCCATGCGCGGCGCCGGCGGCCTTTGGCGGCGGCGTCGGCGCGCCCGGCGTCGGCTCCTTATCCTTTGACGGGTCGCGGAAGGCGAGCTCCATCGAAATCTTGTTTCGGATCTCGTCGGCGATGGTCTTGGCGTCGCGGATTTCGCCGTCGCGCGCGGCGCGCACATTGGACAGGCGATTGCTGAACCTGTCGTAGCTCGCGATCTGCATCAGCGCTCCCGACGTCACTTCCTTGTTGGTGGCGAGCGCGGTCAATTTATACTCCGCGTCCATGAAAACGGTCGCCGATGTCGCGCGTCCCGTGACCGTGTCGATGATCGGCGACTGCACGCGCTCCTTGAGTTTCACGTCGAGCCTGTAGCGCGCCGGCGTCGTGTCGACGCCGGTTCCGTTGAAGGCGAAGATCAGCTCGTTTCTGACGTAATGGCCGATCCGGTCGGGAATGGGCGTGATCTCGACGGCCTTGAGTTCGTCGGCGAGCGGGACGCCCATCGTCGTTGGTCCATAGAGCGGACGAACTTCGCAGGCCGACAAGCAGAGCGCCATGCCGACGACGGCCATCAGACCGCGGACGGAACCGAATTCGAACGCCTGCATCCACGCCCCCTCGCGAACCCGATTAAAGCAAATCGCGCGCGCAAAGCTATCGCATGTGTCGGGACAGGGTTCAACGGCGCGCGGCCGCCGATCGGCGGAGAGGATCTCCAGATCGGCCTAGACCCAACAGTCGTGTCACCAGCCGCCAAATCGCTCAATCGATCGGCAGTCGGGCATCCATGTCGAGCTCGAAGCGGCCGTAAGGGTTCACATGC
>WSSedB1CaDRAFT_10000222_pt1 | contig 26551 bp, 25 predicted proteins | sample WetSurSB1Cattail_FD_9460 | JGI IMG/M metagenome (IMG submission 9460)
TTCTTGCCGGTCAGGTCGCTGATGAACTTTACCATGGTGGCGATATCCACCTCGTTGAAGTTCAGCACCACCCCCCTGCCGGCGGCCAGCGCCGGAGTGGCAAGCAATTGAGCTATCAACAGCAGGGTACAGAGGGTACGTATCAGATATCGTGTCAAGCGCGCCTCCGTGTTATCGTATGTCATAATTGTACGTCGCCGGCTGTCCATCCCGGATCAGGTCCAGCTTCAGACGGTTCTGCCCCTTGAGCGCAATGAACGACTGAAGCGCCTTATCCGGAGAATCAATGGAAAAGTCGTTCAAGCGCAGCAACACATCTCCGTTTCTGAGGCCCACCATGGCAAAAACACCATTGGGCTTGACTTCTGAAACGCGAAATCCCTCAACCTTTCCGTCCTTCTGGCTGGGGAGCAAACGTGCGTCGCTCATGGCCTGTCCGATGTTGTCCAGGGCCGCATTCAGCGCCCGCTGGTCGATGATGCCCCCTCCGGGGCCGATAGCGGTTACACCTTTACCACCTGGTGGGGAGGGTGGCTGGTTGGCTGGCCCCGCAGCTGGAGGGGCCATGGGAGTCAGCAACTCCACCTTTTTGCCATTAACCACGATAAAGGCCTGTTCCTTTTTGACTTCAACCAGACGACCGGCGTCGAAGACCATGTCCCCCAGCCGGAAGACCCGCTCCTCCTGCTTTGTGGTGTTTCGCACCAAGGCAAAAGTTTCGCGAAACGAACCGGTCGCCGTTCCCAGCAGCAGCAACTCCGATGGAGCAGTAGCGGATGCGGCCTGAGCAGTAGCCAGAGTCGCGGCAATGGGAGTCAATGCCCCCTGAGTCGCCTTGCCGAACAGGCCGTTGGTCAGAATTGGAGCGTAAAATACCAGGTCCTCGGTTCGTGGCATCGATGTCCCCGGCAATGCGGACTCCCTTCCGGCTTTCGGCAGCAAGGATTTTCCAAGATTTTGGGTGAGACGATCGGCAACAATGGCCGCCAGGAGGGCAATTATGGTTATTCCAAGGAGGATGTTTATGATGCTAACGGCACGTGGCATGGAAGAATCACCTTCCCCTCTGAAAAGGAGGGGCATTACAGTTTGATCTCACCGGTAAACACCTCAACCGCCGGACCGGTCATGTATATGTTACCGTCCTCGGCCCACTCCATCTCCAGATCTCCACCCGAAAGATGGTTGAGGATTCTCTTTTCCGTTAGACCGTTCAACACACAAGCCACGGTAACGGCGCTGGAACCGGTGCCGCAGGCCAAGGTCTCGCCCGCACCCCGTTCCCAGGTGCGCTGACGCACTTCGTTGCGGGAAATGATCTGGACAAATTCCACGTTGGTGCGGCGGGGAAAGAGCTCGTGATTCTCAATCAGCGGCCCGTAGGTGGAGACCGGAAAATCAGCAACACCATCCACAAAAATTACACAGTGCGGATTACCCATGGAGGCACAGGTAATCAGAAAGGTTCGGTCCAACACCGTCAGCGGCTCGGCAACCACCTGCGCTGCCTCAGCGCCGTTCATGGGGATCTCGCTCCTGCTCAAGCGGGGCGGCCCCATGTTGACCCTCACCTTTTCAATTTTTCCGTCACTACCGGGCGTCAGCTTCAGGGTCAGGATGCCTGCTCCGGTTTCTGCCGTAATCTCTTTTTTAGAAACAATACCGCGATCATACGCATATTTTGCCACGCAGCGAATGCCGTTGCCGCACATCTCCGATTCCGAACCGTCGGAATTGAACATTCTCATACGGACATCGGCCATGGTTGACGGCATGATCAGGATCAGCCCGTCCGATCCGATACCGAAATTGCGATTGGAAACCTGTATGGCCAGCTGCCGGGGGTCGGCAACCGTCTCTTCGAAGCAATTCACGTAGACGTAGTCATTACCGGCGCCCTGCATTTTGGTGAATTTCATCGTATTCCATCCCCTTATATTTGCCTGCAGCGTAGTTTGCTAACATAACAAATCCACGACGGTGCAACAAGTATTTTACATTCAGATAAAAACCAGTAATGCTCCGCAAAATCAGCGTACCGGCCCTTTGCTCTGCACGGGCACCAATAGTAGCGGAATGATGGAACGACTGGCCACATTTGGCGTGGCGCTTCCCGACCAGAAGGCATCCATTCCGGTTTTTCCGTGGGTTGCTAAAACGATCAAGTCAGCCTTCCTCTGTTCCGCAGTATCGATGATGACCATGGCGGGATCCCCGCGACGAACAACAGCCGTTGCCATAACACCCTCGGCCTGCAACGAAGCAATATGACGATTCAGGTATTCTTTCGCATCCTGCTCGGCCAAGTCCAGCAAAGCATGGGTTGCACTGGGCAGTATCTTTGCCGTGGCAGCCTGCTCCCCCGATAAGGTGTTGAATCTGTGAACCGCCATAACCAGGCATAACTCTGCCCCGCAGATCTTTGCCAGACTTGACGCAACCGTTAGACCCTCTTCGTGGTCGGGGGTGCCGTCCAGTGTAACCAGCATCCGGTTGCATGAAAATGCGGGTGGGGCTCCGGTCGCAGCGGGCGGCACGAGCAGGACGGGGGTTCTGTCGAGCCCAACCACCTGCTGGGCAATTCTGCCGAACATAAAGCCGCGAATACCTCCGCGGCCATGGGTACACATCACGATCAGATCAGGCCCCAGTTCCCCCACATGCTCGACGATACTACGGGCAACATTGTCGACTTCAGTAGTGTGCACATGGCGTTCGACAGGCATACCAACGGGAAAGGCGCGAACGGCAATTTCGTCCAGATAGGCGATGGCTTCTCCGGAACCTGTCAGATGCCGCTCACCATGAATTTCCTGTTTTGCGCCGCGCTCAATTACATGGAACAGGGTTACCAGCGTTCCCAGGGTTTTGGCAAGGTAAACAGCGGCGGGAAGCGATGCCTCTGCCATGTGCGATCCGTCAAGGGGAACCAGGAGATGTTTGAACATTTTATTACCCCGCTGCAAATACCTGATAAACCAGGTACACGTTTAAAGCTAAAATCAGAACTGCCACAGCACTGGCCAGCGCCGTTGTAACAGAGTGATTAACCAATACTCCCATCACTGTTTTACGCCTGGTGAACATGATCAGGGGAATGATAGCGAATGGAAGGCCGAAACTGAGCACCACCTGGCTTATTACCAGGGTACGGGTCGGGTCCAGGCCTATGAAGATCACGGCCAGGGACGGAACTATCGTAACCAGCCTGCGAATCCATACGGGAATTTGCCGCTGCAGGAATCCCTGCATCATGATCTGTCCGGCCATTGTTCCCACGGCAGAGGAAGACAGTCCGGATGCCAGCAGGGAAACGGCGAAGAGCCAGCTTGATGCCCTGCCCAATAATGGTTCCAGGGTGCGATACGCAGTCTCAAGGGTTCCTACCTCGGTCATCCCGTGCTTGAAGAACGTTGACGCAGCCATGATCAGCATCGCCATATTGACCAGGCTTGCCAGTCCCATGGCAACAATAACGTCCACTATCTCAAAGTGAAACAAACGCTTTAACTGGCGCGGGTCCCTGACGACAATGCGGCCTTGCGTGAGGGCGGAATGAAGATAGATGGCATGAGGCATTACGGTTGCGCCCACGATGCCCGTTGCGAGCAGTACGCTCTCTTTTCCCGAGAAATGCGGCACTGTCGCGTGGTATAACACGTTGCCCCAGTTCGGTTTATCCAGAACGGTTTCGATCAGATAGCAGGCCGACACAACGGCCACCAAGGCCGTAATCACCGCTTCGAGCGGCCGGAAGCCATAACGCTCCAGACCGAGGATGAGAAAAGTCGCGATTGCTGTCAGGATGCCTGCCAGCCAGAGGGGAATGCCGAACAACAGGTTGAAGCCGACAGCCGCGCCCAGGAACTCGGCCAAGTCGGTTGCCATGGCCACAATTTCCATCAATCCCCACATCATGATGACAACAGGCCGCGAAAAACGGTCGCGGCAGTGTTCGGCCAGGTTCAGTCCCGTGGCAATGCCAAGTTTGGCCGCCAAAGCCTGCACGAGCATTGCCATCAGGTTGCTGGCAACGATGACCCAGAGCAGAGTATATCCGAATTGTGCCCCGCCCTGGATGTTTGTGGCGAAGTTTCCAGGATCGATGTAGGCAACGCTGGCGATGAAAGCCGGCCCCATAAAGGGGAGAACGCGGGACAGCCACCCTTTCTTGCTGTTTTCGGTCAGGACCTCCATGGCGGTGTCGATCGTCCCTTGATCGCCAGCCTTCTTGTGTTGCGTTATGTCGCTCTTATCCATAAAAAACTTCCAGTTTTTTTGCAAAATAATACCATACAATGCTCATTCATATTGTTTCAGATGGAAAATATAATTGGGACGGTTCATTCCATCAAATCCAAAACCCTGGTATCTCCGCCCTTTTCCGGAAAACTGCCTTGCCTGAAAAAGGCGATTCATGGTATTTTCACTCACATTAAATAGTAAGGATACATTGATGAAGTTTACCATACTCGGGAGCGGAACCTCCACCGGAGTGCCTATGGTGGGGTGCTGTTGCGCAGTCTGCTCTTCGCATGACCCTCGTGATGCACGTACACGGACATCCCTGCTCATTAGCCATGCAGGAAGAAATATCCTGGTGGACACCTCCACCGACCTCCGGCACCAGGCTCTGCGCGAGAAGGTCATGCATATCGATGCCGTCCTTTTCACTCATTCTCACGCGGATCATGTCAATGGTATCGATGATCTGCGAGGCTTCCATTTTCTGCACAAAAACGTCATCCCCTGTTTTGCATCCGGAACCACATTTGCCACCCTGATGAACTGTTTTTCCTACATTTTCAGGAAGCATGAGGGCACGAACTATGCCCCGCTCCTCGAGCCGCACTACGTTACCGGCCCTTTTGATCTGTTCGGCCTGACAGTAACCCCGGTGCCGTTGACCCACGGCGCTATTTCGGCCCTTGGTTACCGTATCGGAAATCTTGCCTATCTGACTGATTGCAACGAAATTCCCGAATCATCGTTATCACTGCTGCAGGGGTTGGATATTCTGATCATCGACGGACTGCGCTGGAACCCGCACCCGTCCCATTTCAACATCGAAACAGCAATTTCCGCCGTCAGACAGCTGCAACCGGGTCGCACCATCCTGACTCATCTGTCCCACGACGTTCTCTATGCCGATGGCAAAAAGCTTCCGTCCGGGTTCGAATTTGCCTACGACGGTATGAAATTCGAGATGAAGGATATCGACTGATCTGTTCAAAATCAGCATCACTTTCCCCATGAACCACAAGGAACCGGTCTAATGCACAAGGATATCAGGCTTCATGGGCAAGCCTGCGACGGAATCGAATACTATGTCATGGTTGTCGGCACCGAAGCATATCAACGCTACTTCTTCAATATCGTCCAGGAAGATGACCAGCTTCGAATCTTCTCCCCCGGCAACGAATTCATTATTGATCACCATGGCATCAGCCATCTGGGCAACGGCGGCTATTTCTGCGAGTACATGTACGGCGTTGATCAACCCACCACCGATATAACCAAACCTGAAATTATAAATCGTCTGGTCATGTACGGCGCACAACTGGACGAAACCACCGGTACAATCGGCTTCAATGACCGCACCTCGGGCAGCGAGAGCTACGACAACATCTTTTTTGACGGCAATGCAGTCTGCAACTACTTCTTTTTTGTCCACTCCAGCCTCTTTTCCCGAAAACTGAAGAGCCAGCAGGAAGAGTTGGTCAGGCAGATCGGCAGGGGCATCAAGCGTTCTGTCGCCATCGGAGAAGAACGCGACGATATTCTGATCGAGGAAATTTTCCCGCTGCTCAAGGACACCACAGCCCAGCTTTTTGTTATTAAACTGATCAACTGCCGCCACCGGGAATACCGCAACCTGTTCCGGCAGCTCTATTTTCAGAACAAGAAGATTTCCGACGAAGATTTCAGCCGTTTGGCAACTCTTGCCGCCAGCCACCGGATCGACCGCTATCAGCAGGAACGTATCCGCATCGATGTCATGTACCGTCATCCGGCAAATAAACGCATCGCGGACGAGTACCGCAACATCCTGCTATCCTGCAACGCCAAGGGTATCATCAGCAACCTGGACAACGCGCGCCTGACCCGACTCAAAACCCTTTCAGTACGGAACAAGCTCCCGGGAGCGCTCTTTTATACCCTGGACGAAATGCTCAAAAATGGGCGAAATCTGACTACCATGGAAGAACTCGACTATCTGGCCGAAACCAGACAGATTCTGGAAGGAATCTTTCTGCGGGAAAAAATGATCGAAAGCCGTATTGATCGGGAAGACATGCTCAAACTGATCAAAGCAAAAAAGAACGCCATGGAGAACCGCGACCATTCCTTTGACCAACTCATGCTGGATGCCAGCAAGGAATGCGACGAAAAGATCCGCGACGGCGCCGACATGGATCTTCTGGACGGCTTTTCCTATGTGATCACCTACCTGGACCGTTTCGACAGTGTTGCCAATCTGATCAACAATCTGGCATTCATGGAAAACGTGCGCATCAGCGACGAGATGCTGCGCGGGCTGCTGGAACACAAAGCCGCCTTTGACAACCTTCAGGAAAATTGTTTCAGGGATCTGTTCATTCGCGAACTGTTCGAGAACGCTTATCTGGGGCGTTTCGGCCGACTCAAGGTCCAGGCGCTCATGGAAGGGCTGGAAGAGATCGAGGCATCCAACTCATCCTTTGAAGTGCTGAGCCAACGGCTCATGGAACTCGACAAAGAGGAACGGATTTACATTGCACTGCTGGAGCATGTCCGCGATCGCATACGCAACTTCTATTCCCGGTTCAACTCCAAAGCCGATCAGCAGGCCCTGCGCCGCGAGGTGACCGAAGAACTGAAAACCAAGAAGCGCATCCAGAAGGACATTCCCGACCATCTCTTCAACGAAACCATCTTCACTATCAAAAAAGAGGCCATGTACCTGCATACGCTGTTACCTACTATCATCTCCGAATGCAACGTCGGATTACGCGAGGACTTTCTGGAAAACTCCGGCCTGGACCGGTTTTATGTGGAGGAATTGGAGCGTGAGTATTATGAAAAGAACGACCTCGACCTGGAAGGTCTCTATCAGATCAGAAAGGGGCTGAGTTGACACCATGAACGAGTATCTCCAGATCGCCATCGGCACCATAGCCATGCGTCCCTATGTATTTGCCTTTTTTGCCGCTTTCCTGCTGGTCTGCGTGCCTCACGTGGGATGGAAACGGACCTTGACCTTCACGCTGGCGGGCTACCTGATCGCCTTTGCCTCGGAGTGGCTTTCCATCAACACCGGCTTTCCCTATGGCTGGTACTACTACATTGAATCCACCAGAAACCGGGAACTATGGGTTGCCGGGGTTCCCTTCTTTGATTCGCTCTCCTACGTTTTTCTGGCCTATTGCAGCTACAGCACAGCACTGTTGATCCTCTCTCCGCTCAAGGCCTGGCGCTGGAATCTGGTAACGCTGGAGACACGCCATATCCGCAGGTCCCTGTCGGCCTTGATCCTGGGCTCGTTTTTGCAAACTTTTCTGGATATCGTAATCGATCCGGTGGCACTCCAGGGGCGGCGCTGGTTTTTGGGACAAATCTACGGCTACACAACCAACGGCATTCATTTCGGGGTACCGCTCTCCAATTACGCCGGTTGGCTGCTGACCAGCTTCTGTCTGGTGGCCGCCTTCCAACTGATCGACGCCCGCCGGCTGAACGACGCACCCAAGGGAATCGGCAACCTCCCTTTCCGCTCAATGCTGGGACCGGTCCTCTACCTGTCAGTGCTGGTCTTTAATATCTCGGTGACCTTCTGGATCGGGGAACGTTTCTTGGCGCTCTGCAGCATCCTGGCCTTCACCCTGCCGTTGCTGATGACCGTGCTGTTGGCAGTTCAAAGAGTCAACCGCTATTCAAAGGAAGAGTTTGGCGAACATGTCAGGGATTATCCCTGGTCTCCGGCCGCGCATATAAAAAATCGAATATGAAATTTATGGAAGGGTTCGTTACTTCTTCCTGTTCTTCTCCGGCACTGGCAGCTTGAGCAGGCGCAATACCTGGGTCATGTCGTCCCAAACCTGCCAGAAAGATTCCATGCTGCCTTCACCCTGCCGATGCAGCAGATATGACGGGTGAAAAGTCGGCATGAGCGGGATGCCGCTGTAGTCTCGAAACTTGCCGCGCAGTTTTGAAATTGGCTCATTTACACCCAGCAGGGTCCGGGCCGCAAAGGTACCCAGCGCCACGATCACCTCGGGTTTGATTGACTGAATCTGCCGCAGCAGAAACGGCGAGCAAGCCACGATCTCGTCCTGTTCAGGATTGCGGTTTTTGGGTGGCCGGCATTTGACCACATTGCAGATATACACATCCTCACGTTTCAGCCCCATGGCCGTGATAATCCGGTTCAGTATCCGTCCGGCCTCGCCCACAAAGGGCTCTCCCTGAAGATCCTCGTCTCCCCCGGGACCTTCTCCCACGAAAACCAGCCGCGCCTGCGGATTTCCGACACCGAAAACTAAATTTTTGCGTGTTTTACCCAGTTTGCAGCGCTGGCAATCTCCCAGATCTTTCCTGACTTTTTCCAGGGTTTCAGGATGATGAAGCCCGTCCGGCTGTGGTTGTTCAGCCGGTACAGGCGGATCCGGTTCCACCACCGCCTGCTTGACGTCAACCTCTCCGGCCATGCTGGCCGGGATTCCTTCCAGTCCGCTCTCCTGAAGCGAATTCAGATATGCCCTGAGGGATGCCACAACAAAAGATGAAGTTACGTCATGCGTCACGATGGCTGCTCCTGTTGAATCATTGTACTAACTGGGGTACCATAAACTATTGGAACTCTAGCAGCAAATTCCGGTTCCTGTCAAAACCTTAGGCCCCTGAAAAGGAAAGAACATGGTCATTGTTTGTGCGCTCATATTCGCGCTTTTTATACCTGGATCAGCCGAAGCCTGGGGAGGCGGCATTCATCTTCAGATGGGGTTGCGCATTCTTGCGAATCTGGAACAATTGCCGCCCGGTATGGCCGCACTGCTGGCAGCCTACCCTCTGGACTATCTCTATGGCTGTATTGCGGCCGACATCACCCTGGGCAAGAAGTTCACCCATTATCTGTTGCACTGCCACCGCTGGAGTGTGGGCAAGAAGGTGCTGCAGTCGGCCCGGAGCGATGGTGAGCGCGCCTGTGCCTATGGCTATCTCAGCCATCTGGCGGCGGATGTCATCGCCCACAACTATTTCGTCCCCTACAAAATCATGCGTTCCTTTGCCGTGGCGGCCATGAAACACACCTATTGGGAAATGCGTTTCGAGACCTTTACGGATCAGAAGACCTGGGAAAGGGCGCGTGAGGTCTGTTCCGGCGACCTGCGCGCCAATGATACGCTTCTTCGCAACGTGGTTGCACCGACCCTGTTTTCTTTCGGCACCAACAAGCGGATCTTCAACTCGATCATGCTCCTGTCGCGCCTGGAAAAGTGGCAACGGGTCATGCGAAGTCTGTCGGACAATTCACGCTATGTGTTGGCGGAGGAAGACCGGGATGAATATATGCGCATGATAGGAGAAGCTGTTCTGGATTTTTTGCAACGTCCGGATACTTCGGATCTGCTGTTGGCAGACCCAACCGGTGAACAGGCATTGGCCATGGCCGAGGCATTCCGAAAAAATCTGCGTCTGCTCTATAAAAGCGGGCGAATCACAAAAGCGGAAGGGATGGAGCAGGTGGAAGCACTCAAGAAAAAGCTGCATCGCGCCCTGCATCAACCGGAGTTGCTGGGAGATCTGCATAGAAAGTAATATGGAATGCAACGACCCTAAACGTATGAGAAAAAAAGGACGGAAGGTCGAGGAGCCTCAGAGCCTGACAAAACGATTTCGCCCGCTACGTTTTGCCTGGTAGAGTGCCTCGTCAGCTCTACTGAGGAGTGTTTCCGGAGAGTCTCCGGATTCGAAACTGGATACGCCGAGACTGATGGTGACTTTGATCAGTTTTTTTTGGAAGTGACTTTCCATCCCCTCGATATGCACTCTCAGGTTTTCGGCCACTGAATCTGCTGCAATGCTGTCAGTTTCCGGAAGAAGGCAGCAAAACTCCTCACCTCCGTAGCGCGCCATGAGATCTGTTTTTCTGATAACGGAAACCGCTTTTGAAGCAACGTTTTTCAAGACCAGGTCGCCGCCCTGGTGACCATGGGTATCATTCACTTTTTTGAAAAAATCAATGTCGATCATCAACACGCTGAAGGGCCGGAAATACCTGCTGTGCCGCTCGCATTCCTCTTTCAGACGTGATTCCAGAAATCTGCGGTTATAAATACCGGTTAAGGCATCAACAGTATTCATCTCGATCAATTTTTGTTCATACGTGGCAAGTTCAGTTACGTCCTGAACAATCAGAAACAGGCTGGTAATGGAGTTGTCTTCTCCACGGAGCGGCCCCATGGTGCAACTCTGCTGCATCAGGTCAAAACGATAACCAAGGGAACTGTCCGGCTTGAAGGGAAACAGGAAACGGTGCAATTTCTGGGAAAAGAAAGCAAAATTTCCAAATGAGAGAACCGCCTTGCAGTTCTTGTTAAAGCTGGGTGTGCTCAGGTGCGGGAAATAATCGAAAAGGGGCTCACCGATGATCTGGCCGGAGGGTATTCCGCTACGCGCCGCCATCCAGCGATTCCAGTAGCGGACCTTGATATCTTTGTCGAGGATGACAAGGCCGATGTTGACGGTATCGAAGATCTGGGCGAACTCGTTCTGTTTCATTCATACTGCTCCATAAAGGTAGCCAGCGCCTTTCTCAACCAGATGATCGAATCATGGCTTGTTACCAGGAACAGGAATCCCTCCACGTTGCGTTCATTGAAGCAGAAGACCGTTTTCAATACGATTGCCGATGAATTTGCATCAAAGGTGTTTGCCGGAACGGGATTATTGGGAGAGTTGGCGGTAATAACGCGAGGGGGAGAATAGGTTACGACGTCGCCAAGGAGTTCGGCAAGCTTGCCGACACAGGCGCCGATAAGAATGTTGCCGACCTCCATCAGGGTTTCCTTCTCCAGTCCGTCCATTGATTGGAAGCCGAGAGCCTCGCTTTCCTCACCAAAGATGGAGATAAGTTCCCTGCCGGCATCGGCATGAAAAATCATGAAAGCACTGCCCTTGAAATCACCCCAGAAATTCTGCTCCAGGATACTGATGTTGTCAAACTCGCTGACCTGTGATGCAAGGTATTCCGGCAGGTCCTGAGCCTTGAACATCTCCACATGGGGAACGCTCAGAATGACAAAAATGTTGATAACTTCGGCAAGGTCGGCAGCTGCCTTGCCAAAGGCAATATTCATGATTTCCTGGAGAATTTCCTTCTCTTCGGCGGAAATTGCTTCCTGGCTGTAGTCCATGCGCTCATCCAATCCGTTCTTCAGCTTGCGACAGTGCGTCCCCGACGGTTTCCTTAGTGGGGGGTTTCTTGACAACCATCATGGCGCCCAGGCTCAGGACATTACAGATGGATTTGGCCTGAATGTCGGCGGTGCAGACAATGATCGTGGCGTTCGGGTCGGATTTTCTGATTTCTTCGGTTGCAGATGCCCCGTCCATGACCGGCATGGTGAGGTCCATAAAGGTCACATCCGGGCGGACCTCTTTGTATGCCTCAACCCCGGCCATCCCGTCTCCCGCTTCAAAAAACTCATAGCCACGGTCTTTGGGAATACAGCTCTTCAGCATCTTTCTGGAAATCGGAGAATCATCGACGATCAGTATTTTTTTGATCATATCAGTGGTCTGCCTTATATGCAGGATGAAACGAGTGTGCTAATGAGTTTTTCTCGAGTTATTCAAAGACTGAATAGTAATACACTTTTACACTATGGAAGCGTGAATTCATAGTCCTGAATTGGCCAGGACAGGATTTACATTAGACGCAAATTCAGGGAAGCTGTTCAGCAACTATGTGGTCGAGAATAACTCCCGCCAGTTCGTCTTTAGACATCAGTGAACACTCGGTAACGCGGCCGTCCCGGTAAAGCAGCAGCGCCCGGTTGGTTTCAACGTTGAAACCCGCATCACTCTGGCTGACGTCATTGGCCACGATCATATCCAGGTTTTTTTCGCGCAGCTTTTTGGTTGCGTACGATTCCAGATTGTCTGTTTCGGCCGCAAAACCCACCAGAAACGGCCGTTTTTCCAACATACCCAGTTCAGCCAGAATATCGGCATTTCTGGTCAAATAAAGCGTCAGCTCCCTGGCCTGTTTCTTGACCTTGCTTGCAGCACGCTCAACCGGACGGTAGTCGGCCACGGCTGCCGCCTTGATAATTACCGAGCATTCCCCTGCGCGCTCCATAACAGCTGTGCGCATTTCATCGGCACTCTTAACCCCAACCAGTTCAACGTCATGGGGAGGAGCAAGATTGACCGGACCACTGACCAGTATTACCCGTGCGCCGCGACGGGCGGCATTTCGTGCCAAGGCATAACCCATTTTACCCGAGGAGTGATTGCTGATGTAGCGCACCGGGTCGATCTCTTCCCGGGTCGGGCCGGCGGTCACCATGATGGTATGACCGGTCAGATCCTTGGCAGTCAGAGCGGATACGGCTGTTTCAAAAATCGTCTCCGGCGCAGCCAGCTTCCCCTCTCCTTCCCATCCGCAAGCCAGGGCACCCTTTACCGGCGGCACGAACAGATAGCCCAGCCGTCGAAGTTTTTTTTCATTTCTTCTGTAGATCGGGTTGGTAAACATGTTGACATTCATGGCCGGAGCAATCAGCACCGGCGCCTTGGTGGCCATGACCGTTGTCGTGAGTATGTCATCGGCAATGCCATTGGCAATTTTGCCGATAACATTGGCCGTGGCCGGGACGATCATGAACAAATCGGCCCGGTCGGCCAAGGAGATGTGGCCGATCTCGCGCTCGGCAATCAGGTTGAAAAGCTCTGTATGAACCGGATTGGCGGACAGAGTCTGGAAGGTGAGTGGTGTAATGAATTCCTGGGCCGCGCGGGTCATGATGACATGAACATCGGCGCCCGCCTTGGTGAGCAGGCGCACGACTTCGACCGCCTTGTAAGCGGCAATGCCGCCGGTAATCCCCAGAATGAGCCGCTTGTTGTGGAGCATGACGGCCTCCTTGTTTCACGTGATGTCTGTATGAAAGAGCTAGAAATGCGGGTTATGACGCTTTTCGCGACCGATGGTCGTTTCCGGGCCATGCCCGGGATACACCACAACATTGTCCGGCAAGGTAAAGAGTCTGGTCTGCACTGATTCGAGAAGTTGCCCATAGGAACCGCCCGGCAGATCGGTGCGGCCGATTGAATCAGCAAAGAGTGTATCTCCGGTGATGATCTTTTTTTCAGCATCTATGTAGAAACAGCAGCCACCCGGCGTGTGCCCCGGTGTGTGCAGAACCGTCATACGCTGTTTCCCGAAGGTGATTTCCATGCCATTGGTAAGGAATGTATCCGGTTGGGGAAATTTTTCTCCCGGGGTACAGTAGGTCCTGGCAGCATCGGAGTCGCGCCCCATCGTGGGCACGTCATCGGCATGGATCATCAGGTTGGCGCCAAAGTGTTCTTTTACCGCCCGGTTGGCGCCGATATGATCAAAATGGCCATGGGTGTTGACAATGTGGACGATGGACAGTTTCCGCCATTCCACCGCGGCAATAATTTCTTCGGCGTTTCCACCGGCATCAATAATAACCCCTTCGCGTGTTTCTTCACATCCGAGGATAAAACAGTTGACCATCAGCGGGCCGACTTCCAAGCTGTCACATATCATGGGTTGCTGCTCCTGGTACCTGTTGGTCTGCTTAAATATTACATCTCATGCTGCCGTGTTGACAGAGTATCCGGGGTGGTATACATTTTTGAACAGGAAACGGAAGGGGGCTTGGACAATGCAAGAACCGTGGGTGGATCAGGAAAGCTGTATCAGCTGCGGACTCTGCATCTCCGCTTGTCCAGGAGTTTTCCGATTCAACAGCAAGGGAAAAGCCGAATGTTTTGATTCATCCGGAGCTCCTGAAAAAGACATTCAGAGCGCCATCGACGGTTGCCCCGTCCAGTGTATCAGCTGGGAAAACGACTGAAACAAAGGAGACTATTCTATGGAATCTTGGGTTTGTACTATTTGTCAGTATGTTTACGACCCTGCTGCCGGTGATCCAGACAATGGAGTTCCCGCCGGAACACCCTTTGAATCCCTGCCCGCCGACTGGTGCTGCCCGGTATGCGGAGCAAGCAGGGATGCCTTTGAAAAACAATAGCCGCTTTCACAAAAGTTACCAAACAGCCCTCGCAGCGCGGGGGTTTTTTTTTCCACTGCATGCTTCCGATAACCTGGAAAGCCCATGAAATCGGTGTTGCGCAGTGGTTTATCACGCTAGCAAAAGAGTTTTCCAAAGTCAAGGACGCTGCATGCACGAAAGACACGCCGGCTCTGACATCCGCCGTAGTCGTATGTGTCCTGCCGTGCAGCCTGAAAAACGTGCCAAGACCTTGGCAAAAAAATGTAAACTCGCTGAAAGCGTGTATACTTTTCTCATTCAGTTTACTAACGTAGCCTGCTTCAGTGGCGCGTGCTCCACGCGTTCCGGCAGGGTTCTTTGGTTCCGGGAACAGGATTGCTATTGACCATGCCCCGGTTCTTGAGATGTACCAATCAGCCATACCGTTGGAGAAAACCATCTATGCTCTCATGCCTGCGCCGTGTTTTCCCGTTGCTGGTTCTTATGCTGGTCAGGGTTCTGCCCGCTTGTGCCGAACAGGGAATGGCCATTGACCCGGCCAATTGCCTCGGCTGCCACAGCGACAAAATTCCCATCCAGGCCTTTGCCAATTCCGTCCACGGCAAAAACGGCTGTACCAGCTGCCATGTCGACATCACCGATCTTGCCAGCCACATGCGGCACGAGTTCAAACCCCGCAAGGTTCAGTGCGAGTTGTGTCACAAACGGGAAACCGCGGAACATTTTAGCAGCGTTCATATCAACAAGGGGGTCCTGTGCGCAAACTGCCATACCGATATCCACACACAAACACCCTGGAAAAAAGATAAACGCCGGGTAGTTGCCAAGTGTATCCAATGCCATGACAAAGAATCGGCCTATCGGAATTCGGTCCACGGCAAAGCGGTTGCGGCCGGTGTGACAGACTCCGCCGCCTGCAATGACTGCCATGGCCTGCACGACATCAAGGCGCTGGGCGACCCCAACAGCCGAGGCACGAAGGAGTTTCACACAAAGGTTTGCCTGAAGTGTCACGGCGATAAAAAAATGATGGACAGAAACAAGGTCACCAATGTGGCGGTCAGCACCTATTTTGAGAGTTATCACGGCAAGAATTTCCGCCTCGGTTCTCCGGAAAAGGTTGCCGGCTGCGCCGACTGTCATACCTCCCATTCAATACTCCCCCCCGACGACCCGAAATCAAGCGTCAACCCTGATAACCTTGTCAAAACCTGTAGTAAATGCCACACCAGAGCAACCACGCTCTTCACGAAATATTACGCCCACGGCGAACACAGGGACCGCAATAAATATCCACTGCTTTTCTACACCTTTATCGGAATGACCGCCCTCTTGGTCAGCACTTTTGCCGCATTCTGGATGCATACCCTGCTCTGGATGTTCCGTGGTTTCGTGGAAAACCGTGAAAAAGCCGCACGTTTGATGGCGGATGAACTTCCGCATCATATCCCGGGTGCAAACCGGCAGTACCGGCGCTTTACCCGGCGGCACATTGTTCTGCACATCCTGGTCATCATCAGTTTTCTGGGGCTTTCCCTGACCGGTCTGCCGCTTAAATTCAGCGACCAGATCTGGGCCCAGGCGTTGATGGACCTGTGGGGCGGCACTGCCAACGCAGGACTGATTCACCGCACATGCGCGATAATCACCTTTATCTATTTCGGTGCGGCCCTGTTCATGAGCATCCATTTCCTGTTTCTCAGAAAAGATCTCAAGGGCAATTTCATCGAGCGCCTGTTCGGCCCCGACTCATTATGTTTCAATCTGCGCGATCTCCAGGATGTGGTTGCCATGGTCAAATGGTTCTTCTTCAAGGGACCGAAACCAACTTTCGACCGCTGGACCTACTGGGAAAAATTCGACTTTGTCGCCGTCTTCTGGGGTATGTTCGCCATCGGCGGTTCCGGCCTGATGCTCTGGTTCCCGGAATTCTTCGGCCGGTTCCTGCCCGGCTGGACATTCAATATCGCCACCATCGTTCATTCCGATGAGGCGCTTTTGGCCACCGGCTTCATCTTCTCGGTTCATTTCTTCAACACCCATGGCCGGCCAGAGAAATTCCCCATGGACTTCGTCATATTCAACGGCCAGATCTCCAAGGAAGAGATGATTGAAGAACGCGGCGACCAATGGAAGCGTTATGAAGAGGAAGGCATCACCGAGCAGTTTGCCTGCCCGAAAAGCAGTGGCATAGCCTACGACTTCCTGGTCAAGGGTTTTGGGTTCACAGCGGTCTTCATCGGCATCTGCCTGCTTTTGCTGATGATATTCGCATTCGTGGGTGGAGCGCACTGAGGTAAGAGATATGGAGCAGCGGGAGCCAAACATATTCAAATATGTCATGAACAGCATCAGCATCATCGGCGCCGTCATGGCCCTGATTGCTACTGTACTGATTGTTGCTTTCCTGGCTCTCGAGGCATTTACCGGACTGGAAAATCCCTATCTGGGCATGTTTGTCTACTTTGCTTTTCCCGGGATGCTGGTTCTGGGGTTGCTGCTGATCCCGTTCGGCGCCTGGCGTGTCAGAAGAAGTCTGAGGAGCCACCCGGAATTGGGCATACCGGCCTTGCCCCGCCTTGACCTGAATGACCCGCACATTCTCAAACTTTCCATTTTCTTTGTGGTCTCAACGGTGATTTTTTTTCTGGTGGTGGGAGTCGCTGCGGTCAAGGGGTTCGAATATACTGAATCAACCAGCTTCTGCGGCGAGCTCTGCCACACGGTCATGCAACCGGAACACACCGCCTGGCGGAATTCACCTCATGCCAAGGTCAGATGTGTCGAGTGCCATGTGGGGCCCGGCGCCAAATGGTACGTCAAGGCCAAGTTGTCCGGCCTGCGCCAGGTGTGGGTGGTGCTGACCCATTCATGGCCTACTCCGATCCAGACCCCGATCAAAAACCTGCGCCCGTCGCGGGGAACCTGCGAGCAATGCCACTGGCCGGAGAAGTTCTATGCCGGCCGCCAGAAACTTTTCTATCATTACGCTCCCAACGAACAGAATACCCCGCGTGAAATCGACCTGATGATCAAGATCGGCGCGACCACCAAGACACCGAAAACCAAGGGAATCCACTGGCATATCGGCCAGGAGGTAACTTATATCCCCGGCGACAAGAAACGCCTCAGCATCCCCTACATTGCGGTCAAGGGCAAAGACGGCAAGATCACGGAATACATGGATCCGACCAAGCCGCTCTCACACGAGGAGATTGCCAAGGCAGAAAAACGCCTCATGGATTGCACCGACTGCCACAATCGCCCCAGTCATATCTACAACTCTCCAAGTGATGAAATGGACCGCCATCTGGCCTCCAACATGATTGACCGCAGCCTCCCCTTTATCAAAAAGGTGACGGTCAACCTGCTTGAAAAACAATACAACTCGTCGCAGGAAGCTGCGACGGCACTTGATGTGGGCATCAAAGCCTACTACACAAAGAATTATCCCGAACTCGCCGTCCGGAAGGCCGACTCCATTGCCGCCGCGGTCGAACATGCCCAGGATATCTACCGGCGCAACTATTTTTCCGCCATGAAAGTTACCTGGCGCACCTACCCGAACCACATCGGCCATTTCTATTCACCCGGCTGTTTCCGCTGCCACGACGGCAAACACTTATCGCCGGATGGGCGGATCATCTCAAAGAACTGCAAGAACTGTCACGAAGTTCTGGGCCAGGTTCAGGAGAACATTCCCACGGGTGAACGGGTATCGGAATTTGTACACCCGGCCGATATCGGCAAAGAACTCTATACAACCAACTGTAGCGAGTGCCATTCCGCCAACGGCTATGATGTGCCCGACTCCGGGAGGCATTAGGGCACAACTCATGCGAAGTTTTTTTAGCAGCACCCTGATCTTTTCCTCCCGCGATAAACTCCAGCTCACTCCCCCAAAAGCAGGTTTCACTATTCTGTTGCGCCGACCAAAGAGCTCATCGTGCGCCAGCAGTCGATCATGCCAACTCACTGGCTTTTTTGACTTTATTTTTAATTAAATTAATTGACTTGTGCTTTGTTAGTGCCGTATTAACAAGTCATTTGCAATTCTTTTTAACAAATCAACACAACCAGTTTCACGGAGAACACGTTATGGGCAAAGTGATTTTTATGAAGTTGCTGACCCTGGTCCTGTTGTCTAGCACGGCTTTTGCCGGTGATGCACCATGGCATGGTGTCTGGAGCGGCACTATCGGCGGGCAGCAGGTGATGGTCTGCCTCGATGCTCCGGATTATTCCAGCTACTACTATCAGCGCCATTCCAACGGCATTTCCCTCTCCGCAAAGGATAAGACCGGCACCCGCTGGACTGAAATAAGCAAGGGAAAGATAACCGGCGAATGGAAGTTTGAGTCGATCGCTCGCGATCGGCTCGCCGGAAATTGGGTTGCACCTAAGGGGAAGCACTCGGCGCCCATTATCCTGGAGCGCGTGAGCGCTTCTTCCGGCGAGGAGGAGGAACTTTGCGATAAAGTGGCCTACAACGGACCGCGAATGGAAGCCAGCAAAATTGATGCGGGCAAGCTTGAGCGCTTCGAAGGGAAACGTTTTCGCAATCTCTCTGCATTAAAAGGCAAGGTCTCGACCATCGAGATTATGGAAGGCGGACCATATGCAGCCAGCATCAACCATGCACTGCGTTTGAAGCTTCGCGATGAGATCGCAAACTATTTTCGATGTTATGAATCTGTTAATACCCGAGACGAGGGTCTTGCAGAATATTCAGTAAGTGAAGCCCCGGTATTCTGGACATCACGCTGGCTCACGCTGGCAGAGACTGCCGAAGATTATTGCGGAGGTATGCATCCAAACCACGGCTACCTTTACACAACATGGGATTTTGAACTCGGCAAGGTCGCGGATCTTTGGACGTGGTTTTCAGGAGGAAAGAAAGAGGCATCCGCCTCCCTCAACAAGGTCATTATTGCCCATTCCCGGAGAGATGACGAATGTGCAGAGATGATGGCCGAAAACACCAGTTACAATCTGCGACCGGCAAAAGAAGGCATGATCTTTTACCCGCAACTGCCTCATGTGGCTATTGGCTGTCAGGACGACATTGTCGTGCCTTACAGCAAGTTGCTGCCCTTTCTCACGGCGACCGGCAAAACCGAAATCAAGGCTCTTATGAGATCCATCCACTAGCGCAAGAACAAGGACTCATTCAGTGAAGAGCAGAATTATGCACCCTAATAGACAAAACACTCTGTGCATTCCATATCCAAGGATCTAAAAAATTCATGCAAAATATCGTCATCGACAAACCGTATAAATTCGTCCCGCCTAAACACAGCCATTTATGGCCCGGTCTTATACGGCCATTTCTTCCCTGGTTAGTCAAAAAATACCACGGTATTGAATCGACTGAGTTTATCGGTCTTGAGAAGCTCAGGCATTCCATTGATGCCGGTCATGGGATTGTGCTTGCCCCAAACCACTGCCGGCCTTGCGACCCGATGATTCTCAGCATGATGCCCGCATCATTATCACAGCCTCTTTACATCATGGCGAGCTGGCATCTTTTCATGCAAGGGCCGCTTTTGTCCTGGATACTCCCCAGAATGGGTGTGTTCAGCATGTACCGGGAGGGTCTCGACAGAGAAGCGCTAAAATGCGCTGCTCAAATATTGACTGAGGCAAAGCGATCTCTGGTTATTTTCCCCGAGGGAGTAATTTCGCGCACCAACGACCGTTTGAATAACCTCATGGAAGGCACTGTTTTCATAGCAAGAAATGCTGCAAAGCAAAGAGCTTCGCTGGATCCCCCCGGCAAGGTAGTAATTCATCCCGTAGCAATAAGATATTTTTTTGATGGCGATATAGATAAGACACTTGAGCCGGTTTTAGAAGAAATCGAGAAAAGATTTTCCTGGAATCCGCAGAAGCAAAAATCCATTGAAGAGAGAATTTACCTGATTGGGGATGCGCTTCTATCATTAAAGGAAATCGAATTTTTTGGAGAAGCCCGGAAGGGAGATTTCTGTGTCCGGACAAAAATGCTTATTGACCAGCTTCTCGTTCCCCTTGAAAAGGAGTGGTTAAAAAAAGCATCGCTTGAAGTGGATGTTGTTTCAAGGGTAAAGACGCTGCGCTCGGCAATTCTTCCAGAACTCATCTCGGGTGAAATAAACGAAGAGGAGCGCTCGCGTCGTTGGAAACAACTTGCGGATCTGTATCTTGCGCAGCAGATTTATTTTTATCCGCCTGATTATTTCAGCTCGCCTCCAACAAAGGAGCAAATGCTGGAAACCGTGGAGCGGTTCGAGGAGGATTTGACGGATATAGCGCGTATTCACAGGCCTCTGCATGCGACTGCGGAGATTGGAGACGCGATAGAAGTTAGTCCTGTCCGTGAACGCGGACTTGAAAACGACCCTGTCATGACAACATTACGGAGCGAACTCGAAAGAATGCTTACAAAAATAAAGGAAGAAAAATATGCTCGATGACTCCAGACTTGCCGAAAATGATATGCGCGAAAAAATGATTGCCAATTTTTTTCTTCTTTTGATTCTCCTTGCCGGAATAGGTCTTGCCTTTTATTTCCTCAAAACGGAAAACGGACTTTCCTCATACAAACAATATGGCCTGAAAATCGGAATAGTTGTCCTTTCGCTGATAGCCTGGTTTAAATCGCAGTCGATGATAGCAGGACGGGAGTTAAAATCCGGGCTGATCAGTGACGGGATCCATGAGTTGTCTGAAAAGATCAATTCCTATTTTGCCGACAATGTCAAAAAAGCAAATATTCTGCTCGTGGTAACGTCTCTGTTCATTGATTTCTTCGGGCTTTTCATTATCGGCGCAGCCATCTTCGGTCCATCGATGAAGCCGTTCGTTGCTCTTCTTATTCTGTTTGCAATGAGGCAGGGCTGCCAGGCTTTCTGCGCGTTGCCTGCCCCTCCCCGGATGATCTGGAGAGACCCCGGATTTCCTTCCCTTCTTGTCACGTATGGTGTGTCAAACGATTTCTTTTTTTCCGGCCACACAGCAGTTGCGGTTTTGGGCTCCATCGTGATTTTCAATCTCTGTCCCTTATGGATTGGAGTGATTGCCGGGCTGGTTGCCGTTTTTGAAATGGCAGCGGTCCTGGTACTCAGGGCTCATTACACCATGGATGTTTTTTCCGCAGTGGTTGCAGCTTTCTGCTCTTACGGTTTGGCTTCATGGATATGTACATTTTAGTGTAAAGGCAGGCCATCTCATATGCAAAAACGATTACTATCCATAATCACCACGTGGCCATTCCTTTTGAGCCTTGCAGTGCTTTTGATGAACGACTGGTGGCTCAAGGGCGCCTATCCGGGCGTCATCACCGGTAAACTGTCGGATTTCGCCGGCATCGCCGTCGTAACGCTTCTGCTGCTAGCCGCCTTTCCGCAGCGCAGCCTCACCGTTTTCTGCGGCCTTTCACTCACGTTTCTGTGGTGGAAAAGCCCGGCATCAGATCAATTCATCCAGTTTTTTAATCAGCTGGGACTGTACCGCATCGCCAGAACCATTGATTACACCGACATAATGGCCCTGATCGTTTTCCCTGTTTGTCGTGCCGTGGCAGTGCAAGAAACCAATTTCGCTATCCCTTGGCCGCGTATCAGGCGATACATGACGATACCTGCGGCTACAATTACGATTGCCGCGATTATGGGTACCTCACAAAGGCCCACCCTCCAGGATTACGCTGTACGTACTATTTCAACGGCCGAAGAACTGCGGCGTGATGAAGTAGTAGAAGTTATCCAGGCGGTTGCAACCAGTAACGGCATGGTTTATGACAAACAGCCAAATCCGCAAAACGCAACGTTGTTCTCGGGTGATCGCATAACCATGTCTTATTCGTTTCCCAACAAAAATACGGTTGCGTTCAGTATCTCGGCATATTCAAATGGAATATTATCCTGGAACAAGAGTGGATACGAGAAGGCCGACGAACTTCGCAACGACCTCAAGAGACAACTTGCCGCCCGATTTAAGGGCCTGGAATACATCGAGCCATTAGCACCCCAATAATGAGGAGTAGGATTACAGGAACCGTACATGTCCACACGCAAACCTTGGTTCATGCTGTTTTTTGCACTACTCTTTACTTGCACCAGCACCGCCCATGCGGAAGGGCCACCACCTGTTTACAACCCCATGCAACTCGGCGCAATCCGCGAAGCCCAGATCAGAGTTTCCGAAAACCGTGGTGCCGTGAATGATGGAGACCTTACCCATACCGCGGCCAATGTGCGAACCGCACGGATCATGGCCCGCCTTAATGCGAGTCTTTCGGCCAACCTCACCGAAGCAACGCTTATGGAGATTAACACCCCCAACGTGATGCCAAGAATGACCACGGCAGAACGGAAAGCAAGCTTCTTCGCGAGCGTCGACTTCCTGCGGCTCGGCCTGATCGCTGTCTTCACCCTTCTCACCATGCTTCTGATCGGTAAACACCTCCTCAAAGTCTTGATCAATTTTCCCAGAGAAATCTGGGAATTCAGCGCCTATACCGGCGGGATCGCTCTTCTGCTTGTACAGGCCATGGGATACATGGCCATCAATCAATTCTGGGCCTTCTTCGGCTGTCTCCTGATAGGCGGCGGCCTCGGACTCACACTTGTCATCCACAGCGACTATTTTGAAAACAAGCCTGGCTCCAAGAAGCTCTATGCGCAGTATGTCTGCCCCAGTATCATGCTGGCAGCCTTCATCGCGGCAACGCTTATCACCGGGAGCAGTTGGATGGGCGCATTCGCCGCACTGGCGCTTATGTCGCTCCTTGGCTTTGCCGCTGACGTGATCCCATTCGGCTACTCCGTCGGCTTCAAGGATAATGACGCACTGGCGCGGGCCACATCAGCCGGCTTCATCATCACGGCACTCTTTATGGGCCTACATGCAGCAAACATTGCCACCCCCTGTATTCGTACGTTCGAACCCGGTTCACTCATTGTCGGCGGATTTGTGGGCTACCTCGGCCTTCTCATCGCAGGCTCCAATTGGTACAAGCACAGGCAAAAATGGATTATCATGCAAGTCATCGTGCTTGTGATCTGCTTTGCCGGTGTCATCGGTGGGTCGATTACCGGTCTCAAGTCGATCCAGATCATGGCTGGTGTCTTCCTGGCACTCTGGACCATCGAGAAAATGGTCGAAATCCCCGGCAAAGGATTCGTGCCTTGGGTTCTCAAGCTCATGGCGGCAAGTGGCGCCCTTTACCTGGTAGTGACATACGGTGCGCCCTTCTATGCCCGACATCTCATCAATTAATGCAACTATAGCAACCACAACGCTGCGGGGGTAAGAGGAAAATACAATGAAGTCCTTGTTTTTAGGTGTATTTTTAATGATGTGCTCAGGATGTGCGACGTTTTTGGCTCGATCCGAGAATACCGGAGGGTTCATGAATTTCCACAATGATGGTTTGTATCCAGCAACAAGACTGGATGCTACGTTGATTGGAGTGGATCCGTTGCTTGGAGGATTATTTTTACTGGATCTCCCAATCTCACTTACTTTTGACACTTTATTGTTCCCGCTCGACGTTGCTCAAGAAAAGCTATGATTCCATGCGGGTCGCAATAGAATCAAAAAACCGCGCGACAGCAAAAGGGAGATGAAACATGATTATCGGCATTCTGAAAGAGATCAAAACCGATGAGAATCGTGTCTGCATGACACCGGCCGGAGTCGAAATCATGACCAGCCATGGCCATCACATTCTGGTGGAGGCATCGGCTGGAATCGGCAGTTGTTTCAGCGATGAGCAGTATCAACAGGCGGGAGCGGAAATTGTCGCGACTCCGGCCGAGATTTACGGGCGCTCCGCCATGGTGATGCACGTCAAGGAACCCCAACCGTGCGAATACGGTCTGATCCGCGAGGGTCAAATCATCTTCACCTATTTCCATTTTGCCGCATCTGAAGCACTGACCCGGGCCATGATCGAGTGCCGTTGTGTCTGCATCGCTTATGAAACCATCGAGGGCCCCAATGGTACATTGCCGCTGTTGATCCCCATGAGCGAGGTTGCCGGCCGAATGGCTGTTCAGGAGGGGGCCAAGTACGTTGAACGGACCCAGGGAGGCAGGGGCATCCTGCTTGGCGGGGTGCCCGGCGTGGCGCCGGCCACGGTGCTGGTGTTGGGAGGCGGGGTAGTCGGCACTCATGCGGCTCAGATGGCCTGCGGACTGGGAGCCAAGGTATATCTGCTGGATATGAATCTCGAACGTCTGCGCCACCTGTCCGAGATCATGCCCAAAAACTGCTTCGCGATGATGTCTTCTCCAGCCGCGATTCGCGAACTGATCCAGCATGCCGATGTGGTTATCGGAGCGGTTCTGCTGCACGGCTCCAAAACGCCCCGGCTGGTCAGCCGCGACCTGCTCAAAACCATGAAAAACGGTGCCGTCATGATCGATGTAGCCATTGACCAGGGAGGCTGTTTCGAGACCTCGCGTCCCACAACGCATCGTGAACCGACCTATGAAGTGGATGGCATCATCCACTACTGCGTCACCAACATGCCCGGAGCCGTACCGCTGACCTCCACCATGGCATTGACCAATGCCACTCTGCCGTATGCTGCGCTGATTGCAGGAAAAGGATGGGAAGAGGCAGCCCGCTCGGCCCAGGGTGTCAAGGAAGGAGTAAATATCGTCAACGGAATGGTGACCTGCAATGGAGTTGCCGAAGCCTTTGGCATGGAGTACATCCCAGTGGATGATGTTTTGAAGGGGTAACTGTTGAATTCGGAGGTAGACGTCTTTGGGGCTGTTTGGAACATGTTTGTGCAGCTTATAGTGCTGCTTGCTTCAAATACCTTCTTACCATTCAATCCCGAATATGATAAATATAGAACAATTCGCTACTTTTTGACCTTTGTCCGGATATCCTCATGTGTGACGAAGCGCGCCGGAGAATTGAACTATGCCAATGAATGAGCATATAAGGGAAAACACCGAGCGCAAGAAGGCTGAAGCGGAACGGAACCGCCTGGTGGTGGAATTGCAACAAAAAAACAAGGAGCTGGAGGAAATTGTATATGTAGCCTCCCACGACCTGCGTTCACCGCTGGTGAACATTCAGGGATTCAGCCGTAAACTGGCCAAATGTTGTGAGGAACTGGAAACCCTGATTGCAGAACTTACGATGGGAGACGAACAGCGACAGCACATGGAGCGGATTCTCCTCGAGACTATTCCCAAATCGCTCGGATTTATCATCGGCAGTGTCGAAAAGATGGACGTGATTCTGAAAGGGCTGCTGAGGCTTTCCCGACTGGGGCGGGTTGCGCTTTGCTTTGACACCCTTGACATGCAGACAATTATGGAGAAAATTGTTTCATCAATGGCTTATCAGATCGACACAGTGGGCGCACGCATAGAAATCACAAAACTTGACGCCTGTATTGCTGATGCCGGCCAGATAAGCCAGGTCTTCAGCAATCTGCTGGACAATGCCATCAAATACCGCTCCCCGGGTCGCCCTTTGCTTGTTCACATTTTCAGCGAGGAATTCAACGAGGGAATACGATATTGCGTCGAGGATAACGGCATCGGTATCCCGCACGACCAGCAGAACGTGATCTGGGAAATTTTCCATAGGCTCAATCCGGATGACAGCCAGGGTGAGGGATTGGGTTTGACCCTGGCGCGGCGGATCATGGCCCGCCTGAACGGTTCCATTTGGGTAGAATCCGAGGAGGATACCGGGTCAAGGTTCTACGTTGTTTTACCTAAACCGAAAGTTTGAAATAAGGGCTTGCTTCAGGTTTTGCTGTAAACTGCTTCCCACGCCATGATAAATTATGTTTTTTTTGCATGTTAGGGGGGCAGCGCCATGGAATTTGGTAACAATAAAACCGTCACTATCCTGATTGCCGAGGATGATGACGGGCACGCGGAGTTGATCAGTGACAATCTGCTGGTAGCCGGCATCACCAATCCGATGATCCGTTTTCGCAATGGCCAGGAAGCGCTGGATTTTTTCTTTGATTCATCTGCCCCACCCTCCGATGCGGATAACACACTTGCCGTGCCCCGGCGGGTACCGGGTCAGTCTTATATGTTGCTGCTAGATATCCGCATGCCGAGAGTGGGTGGCGTGGAAGTGCTCCGGCAAATCAAGGCCGATCCGCAATTGAAAAATATGCCGGTAATCATGCTGACGACCACCGATGATCCCCGCGAGATTCAAAACTGCTATGACTTGGGATGCAATTGTTACGTTACCAAGCCGGTGGATTACCGGAAATTTTCCGAAATACTGGTTCGGCTCGGCTTGTTTCTGCTGGTGGTGCAGGTACC
>WSSedB1CaDRAFT_10000223_pt1 | contig 26550 bp, 26 predicted proteins | sample WetSurSB1Cattail_FD_9460 | JGI IMG/M metagenome (IMG submission 9460)
TCANCAATACCTTGAATCTTTTGTAGCGATTTGAGGAATGTTTCCTTGTCGATTCTGAATTCCATATGTCACTCCTTACTAAAGGTTCTTTTATTTAAAGATTATTTAGTTGTTATAGTAGGGGCCGGAAATCTGGTGATAACTGTATAACTTACTAAAAATGAATATTTTTTTTACGCATTATGTTGTTGATGAAATAATGTGAAAAAGAGCTCTTATCAACAGCCTAAAAGTTATCAACATGTTCTGCACGATGTATCAACATGTTTTGCTTACTTGATAAGAATATGTTTAATTTCACCAATCATTTTAGCTAGTTTAGAATCATCTTTGAGCGCGGCATCTATTTTTTTTGCTGCGTAAATTACTGTTGAATGATCTTTGCCGCCAAATTTTAAACCGATATCAGGATATGAAAAATTTGTCATGTCCCGGCAAAGCCAAATTGCGATTTGGCGTGCCTGCACAAAGTTTTTGGGTCTTTTGCTTGATTTCAGGTCAGCCGGTTTCAGATCAAAATATTCAGCGACAACTTTTTGGATCAGTTCTACGGTTATATCCTTACGTTTGTCGCCAATAATTTCTTTTAGATTTTCCTTTGCCATGGCGAGTGTTATGGGAATACTTTGCAGACTGCTGTAAGCACCCAGTCTGATGAGCATTCCCTCCAGTTCGCGAATATTACGGGTGTCGCTTGCTGCCAGAAAATAAATGACATCTTCCGGAAGTTTTATTTTAGTGATTTCTGATTTTTTTTTCAGAATTGCTATCTTTGTTTCCAGATCCGGCGGTTGAATGTCGGCAATCAAGCCCCATTCGAATCGTGACCGCAGACGTTCTTCCAGGTCGGGTATTTCACGCGGGAATTTATCCGAGGTTATCACTATCTGTTTCTGCATATCATGAAGAGCATTGAAGGTATGAAAAAATTCTTCTTGTGTTCCCACTTTACCGGAAATGAACTGTATATCATCAACCAAAAGCACGTCGAGATTTCGGAATCGCGATCGAAATTGTTCCATCCGTTTTTGGCGCAGGGCATTAACCATTTCGTACATGAATTTTTCAGCGGAGCAATAACAAACGCTTAAGTACGGCGATGTTTTGCGGATAGTGTGTCCAATTGCATTAAGAAGATGGCTTTTACCAAGTCCAACACCGCCGTAAATAAAAAGTGGGTTATACGTATCGGCTGGATTATGAGCCACTGCCATGGCAGCAGCGTGGGCAAATTGGTTTCCCGTGCCGCTGACGAACAAATCAAAGGTATATTTGGGATTGAGAGAGGTAAATGTCGGTTCCGGTTGACAGTTGGCAGGCTGTTCCGGTTCCTGATGGCCTTTTATGATTAGGTCTTCTGGCTGAAAGGTTTCTATATTGAGATTGTTTTCTGTAACAATAAGATCAATTGAATATTTTTTTCCCGCAGTTACAGAGAAGGCGCCTACGAGCATTTGCTGGTAATGTTCTTCTATCCATTCCTTAAAGAATAGTGTTGGAACAGACAGATAAACAGTTGTGTCGTCATGGTGACTATAGGATATCGGTTTGATCCACGTCGTGAAATCTCGCTCAGACAATACCTTTTCCAGATTTTCAGAGGCTTGTTGCCATACACCGTGCATAAATTCACGCTAACTTAAGGTTTAATAATGGTTATCAACATACTGATTGATTTAAAAATTACCAATGGAATAAGCATGTTTCACTTATGTGTGTTAAAAGAGCAATACCATATTATCAACATGATTTTCAACAGCTGTTGATAACTTATTTAGTAATAAATTCAAAATGTTATATATAATTATTCGAAATTATAGGGTTTTTTTATGTGACAGAAGGTTACCAGAGGACGGTATGTTTTTCAAGGCAAATCAACGCTGCTTACATGACAATTAGTAATATATATCTTGACAAGGGTGTTGGGTTGTGATTAAAGAATCGATTCCTGAAAAATTTTACCAGGGGTGAAACTATGAAAAGAACATTTCAACCGAGCAATATTTCCCGTAAACGGACCCATGGCTTTCTTGTAAGAATGGCAACGAAAAATGGTCGTCTTGTCATTAAGCGCAGAAGAGCAAAAGGTCGCAAGAGTCTGGCTGTTCGCATTGCCGCCAAGTAACATTTCTGTCGGAATGTGTGTACACGATGTCAGCACGTTTCCAAAGTCGGTAAGGCTTCGAAAACGTGCTGATTTTGTTGCTCTATTAAATTCTGCCAATAAATTAACCGTTAAGGGTTTTCTTATTGTTTGGCAGAACAATGATCAAGATGTCCCCCGCTTGGGAATAACGGCAAGTAAAAAGATAGGTTGCGCTGTCATTCGCAATAAAATTAAACGTTTTTCCAGAGAAATTTTCAGGTACCACAGGATGTTGCTACCTCCGGTTGACATAAACGTGATTGCTCGCCGCGAGTCAGCAACGATGGATTTCTTTAGTGTACAGCGTGAACTTGAAAAAGCTTTCAGACGTATCGGCTCATCACCATGCTTAAGAGCAGTTTGCTCCTTGTAATCAGGCTGTATCAAAGGCTGCTTTCGCCGCTTCTGCCACAGACCTGCCGTTTTTATCCCTCCTGCTCCGAGTATTCCCGAGAATCAATTCAGCGTTATGGATTTATCAAGGGACTCTGCTTGACCGTACTAAGACTCAGTAAGTGCCATCCTTTTCATGCTGGTGGATATGACCCCGTACCATAATTAGATTATTTAATTGGAGCTTTCATGGAAAAGCGTGCATTTTTGGCAGTCATTTTGTCTGTAGTTGTATTTTACGTTTTCTCTCTCATGGCGCCTCCTGAGAAAAAAACTGCTTTGCCGTCGCCAGTGCCTACAACTACTGCGGCTTCTGGTTCATCTATGCAGGCGCCTGTGGCGCAAGGTATTTCTGAGGCGTCATCTACGCAATCTGCTTCCGCAGTTCAACACGATATTACAATTGATACAGATCTGTATTCAGCAGTGTTTACTTCGCAAGGCGGTGCGCTGAGGAGTCTGACTCTCAAAAAGTTTCGTGAGCAGAATACCCCGACTGCACATCAAGTTATTCTTGGAAACACATCTGACCCAGCCATACTTACATATGCGACTAAGGCTACTGGTTTTAATCTTCCAGAAGGTTCTTCTTTTGTTGCCGATGCCGATTCACTAAAGATTGTCGGCAACGAAAAAAAACAGCTTGTCTTTACGTATAACTCCGGCCAGGGTTTTTCTGTTCGTAAAACGTATTTTTTTAACGGCGGTTCCTACAGCATAAAGCTTGCAACACAAGTTATTAATAACGCATCTACTCCCCTTGCTGGAACACTCCAGCAGGTTATTTCCTATCCAGCTCAATCGAAAATTAAGGAAACCCGCTACGATACCAGCGGTTCCTATCTCTATAGCGATAACAGCTTAAAGCATGACAAACTCAAGGATGTTGTCACTGCTTCAAAAACATATGACAAAAACGTACAGTGGGCAGGATTTGCAGATAAATATTTTCTAACGGCTATCCTCTCTGAAAATAACAGCATTGCCTCCGTGGAATTGAAAAAAGATGCTGCAGGGTATCTCGAATCAATCATTTCTTCGCCTCAGATAGCGGTTGCTCCTGGTCAGGCGACAACTATTGTATATCGCCTCTTTGTCGGGCCCAAGGATATTGATACACTCAAGGCTCAGGGAAACTCACTTGAACAGTCCCTTGACCTTGGATGGTTTTCGGTAATTGCCAAGCCTCTGTTGTATACACTCAAGTTTTTTTACCGCTATGTTGGTAATTTTGGAATTGCCATCATCATTATTACGGTAATCCTTAAAGCACTTTTCTTTCCCTTGACTCACAAGAGCTACAAGTCAATGAAGGATATGCAGAAGATCCAGCCGATGATGGCCGCTCTCAAAGATAAGTACAAGAATGATCGTGAAGCCATGAATAAGGCTGTCATGGAGCTCTACCGCGATCACAAAGTTAATCCCCTTGGTGGTTGTCTTCCCATGCTGATTCAGATTCCGGTCTTTTTTGCCCTTTACAAGGCGCTGATGTTCTCCATCGAATTGCGGCACGCGCCGTTCTTTCTCTGGATTACGGACTTGTCGGGTCCTGATAACCTATTTGGCCAGTTGTTAGGTCTTCCCTTTGTCATCGGGCCTCTTCCCCTTGTTATGGGGGCCACCATGTTTATTCAGCAAAAAATGACACCATCTAATATGGATCCGGTTCAGGCAAAAATGATGCTGGTTCTGCCCCTTGTTTTTACATTCATGTTTCTCAATTTCCCCTCGGGTCTGGTTCTGTATTGGCTTTTGAATAATGTGCTTACTATTGGTCAGCAATTGTATATCAATAAGCTTGTGAATAAATGAACTGCACTCTCATGGTCTGGTTTCAATGTACATAAGAGATACGATAGCAGCAGTAAGTACTCCGCCAGGTAATGGCGGTATCGGCATTATCCGCGTCAGCGGTGAAATGGCTTCTGCTATCGGTGCAACCCTTTTCAGACCGGTTCGTAACGGTGGCTTTGATAGCCACCGTTTTTATTTTGGGACTGTTGTCGATTTTCAGACGGGCGATGTTGTTGATGAGGTCATGGCTGTTATTATGCGTTCACCGCATTCCTATACCAGGGAAGACGTGCTTGAACTGCATTGCCATGGCGGCATGCTGGTTATGGAACGGGTTTTGTCACTTGTCCTTCGTGCTGGTGCCCGGCTTGCCGATCCGGGCGAGTTTACTAGAAGGGCTTTTCTCAATGGCCGGATTGATCTCGTGCAGGCTGAAGCGATCATGGATATTATTGGCGCCCAGACTGATGCCGCATTGCAGCTGGCACAGCGGCAGCGTTCCGGCGCACTTTCGATACGCATTAGTGAAACGCGTGATCTGTTGCTGCATGCCTTGGCGCTGATAGAGGCCTATATTGATTTTCCGGAAGATGATATTGGTCCGACAGATATCTCAACCATTACTTTGCTGGTTTCCGAAGCACGAACCCATATTGGTCAACTCATAGCCGGTTTTGATGAAGGCCGTATTCTTCGTGAGGGTATATCGGTTTTGATTGTTGGCAAACCCAATGCGGGGAAATCCAGCCTGCTCAATCGACTGCTCAATGAAAACCGCGCAATCGTAACCCATCTTCCCGGTACTACACGTGATATTATCGAAGAAACCATAAATCTTGGAGGACTGGCAGTACGCCTTCTGGATACTGCGGGAATCCGCCACACAGACGATGTGATTGAGCAGGAAGGAATCAATCGTGCGTTGGATAAAATTCCCCAGGCTGATCTGGTCCTCTTTGTGCTTGATGGTTCGCGACCTTTTGACGGAGAGGATCAGCTCATTTTCAATTCATTGCAGCAGAGTTCGGTCATTGCTGTTGTTAATAAGTCTGACGTTGCCAGGGTACTTACATTGCCCAGTTCTTTTAACAAGACGACACAATTATATATTTCAGCGGAGTCTGGCGAAGGCGTTGAGTTTCTAAAGGATACGGTTCGGTCGCTGTTTATCAGTAAACAATCACTGGATAGTCGAGAATTTGTTGCAATATCACATGCGCGTCATCGTGATGTTCTTAGTTCCGTGGATTCATCTTTGCAACGTTTTTCTGACGGCCTTGTTACTCACTGCAATCTAGAACTACTGGCCATTGATCTAAGGGATTCTCTTGCTGCTGTCGGTTCGGTTACGGGGCAGGTCACAAACGATGATGTGCTTGATATGATATTTTCCTCGTTTTGCATCGGTAAGTAGAACATGTTTCACGTGGAACGTCTGGGATAAACGTTATGATTAACTATGAAGAGGAATACGATGTAATTGTTGTCGGCGGAGGCCATGCTGGTTGCGAAGCGGCTCTTGCTGCGTCACGCATGGGTTGTAAATCCCTGCTGCTGACTATCAATCTGGACGCAATTGCCCTCATGTCATGCAACCCTTCCATAGGGGGTCTTGCCAAAGGTCATCTTGTCAAGGAGATTGATGCTCTTGGTGGTGAGATGGCACAAAACATCGATGCAACAGGTATTCAGTTTCGTGTTCTCAATACACGGAAAGGACCAGCGGTGCGTGCCTCGCGTGCTCAAGCCGATAAACAGCTTTACCGCCTACGGATGAAGCGGGTGCTTGAGCATCAAGAATGTTTACATCTAAAACAGGCGGAAGTGACCGCGCTCTATTTTGAATCAAATCAGCTTCGTGGCGTTGATACTCGCTCAGGAATACGCTTCATAGGCAAAACTGTTGTGCTTACAACAGGTACATTTATGCGCGGTCTGATTCATATTGGCCTTACTAATTATCCGGGTGGTCGTGCCGGAGATTTGCCTTCGATTGGGCTGTCAGACCAATTAAGGGATTTTGGCTTTGATGTCGGCAGGTTGAAAACCGGAACTCCGGCTCGTCTTGACAGCCGTACCATAGACTTTTCCAGGCTTGAAGCCCAGCATGGAGATGTCCCTCCGATACCGTTCTCATTTTCAACCTCGAAAATAGTCATGCCGCAGGTTCCGTGTCACATTGCGTACACCAATCCACGTTCCCACGATATCATTCGGTCCGGGCTTGATCGCTCCCCCCTTTATGCTGGTGTTATCAAGGGAATTGGCCCTCGCTACTGTCCTTCAATAGAAGACAAGGTTGTGCGGTTTCCAGACAAGGACCGGCATCAAACATTCATTGAGCCTGAGGGACTGGAAACGGTGGAAGTATATCCCAGCGGCATGTCAACGTCGCTGCCGATTGACATACAGATCGCATTTTATCGATCCATTGAGGGACTTGAGAGGGTTGAAATTATGCGCCCAGCCTATGCAATTGAATACGATTATGTCGATCCGATCCAATTGCATGGGTCACTGGAGACTAAACAAATTTCAAACCTGTACCATGCGGGACAGATAAACGGTACTTCTGGTTATGAAGAAGCTGCGGCACAAGGTCTGATTGCTGGAATCAATGCCGCGTTGCGTACAAAAGGTGATGAGCCTCTCGTCCTTTTGCGCAGCGAATCATATATTGGTGTTATGATCGACGATTTGGTAACCCTTGGGACAAAAGAACCTTACCGAATGTTTACCTCGCGCGCGGAGTACAGGTTGCTTCTGCGTGAGGATAATGCTGATCAGCGACTGCGTGAAAAGGGATATTTGCTTGGGCTCGTGAGCGATGCGGAGTATGGCAGATATTTGCATAAACAGGATTTGATTGTACAGGAGAGGTCGCGACTTGCCTCTAGGCGTCTCTCAATGAACAGTTGTGAGCAGAAATGGATTGACCAAAAAGGTTTGAAGGATTTACAGAAGGGCACAAGCTTTGAGCAATTGCTCAGACGACCTGAAATCTCATTCGAGGATTTGATTGAATTTGATGATGTTTCACGTGAAACACCTGCAGTAATTCGTGATCAGGTGGAAATTCAGATAAAATATCAAGGTTACATCGAACGCCAATTGGAGCAGATAGAGCGATCCGGCAAGCTGGAAAGTACGCGCATCCCAGGTGGAATGGACTACAGTGCCATTAACGGATTAACAACCGAGGTTCGAGAAAAACTCAGCAAAATAAGACCGGATACACTTGGTCAGGCCTCACGTATTCCTGGTATTACTCCTGCCGCAATCTCGGTACTCTCCATTGCGCTCAAGGCGCAAATAGGAGTGAATATAAAGAGCGGCAATGATTTGTGATACACTAAAACAGGCAGCAATCGAGATGCAATTAGACATGCCGGAGGAACAGATCGAGGCATTTGAATTGTTTGTTACGGAATTAAAAAAGTGGAACCGCAAGATAAATCTGACAGCCATCACCGATGACCAGGAAATTGCGGTCAAACACATTATCGACTCGTTATGCCTGGCACGCCTGATAAAACGAACTCAAAAAGTTCTTGATGTCGGATCAGGTGCAGGAATACCAGCAATTCTGCTGAAAATTGCCAGACCGGATGTGGATGTTGTCTCCGTGGATGCGGTCGGCAAGAAGATACATTTCCAGCGGCACATGGCACGCTTGTTACGGTTGCAAAAATTCGAAGCGTTGCATACGCGAATTGAAAACCTTGGTGATAGTTACGCAAAGCATTTTGATGTAATCACTTCACGTGCGTTTACTGACCTTGAACAATTTGTGCGTCTAACAAACTCACTGCTTTCAGATGATGGCAGTTTGATTGCAATGAAGGGACCAGCGGCAAACGCTGAACTGGAAGAGGCGAGAGCATCCTTGCTTTTGCATCAATTTGAAATCAGCTCCATTGATCACTATACTCTTCCGTTTAACAGTGGCGAACGGTGCTTGATATCTATAAAACGTACAACAAATTTCGGCAAGATTGCTCAGTGCTGATTTAAAATCAAGTCTCTCTGGGGCGTTTTTGTCTTTTGGGCCATGGCTAGATATGCATTTTTGTCGTAAACGTCGTCAGGGGCATTATTTTGCGTTTTAGCGCAGGTTGTGCTTTTGAAATACGTTTCGCATCAGAATGAAGTTGCAGATGGCTTGTTTCTGAACTAAAGTAATCAGGCGTTTTATCGCCAATGACGCTATAAGTTTGTTGTGGCTTGCTTTGTTGAGCTGGTGCGATTTCATTACATAGACGAAGAGTAAATGATACAAACGGCTTCTCATAAAAAAAAAACAGAAAAGCAGCGAATTGAGCGGGATGAGGCATTACGTCTGCTGACAGATGGAGGCCTGCCGGTTCTTGGAATGGTTGCCGATAGAATCCGTCGCCAGTACCATCCTGAAAACCTGGTAACATTTGTTGTTGACCGCAATGTTAACTATACAAATATTTGCGAATCAAAATGTTCGTTCTGTGCTTTTTATCGAAATGCAACAGACATTGATGCCTATGTGCTGTCTCATCAGGATATTTTCACAAAAATCAGCGAACTGGTATCACTGGGCGGAACGCAACTACTCATGCAGGGTGGCCTTAACTCCACGCTGAAAATCGAGTTTTTTGAAGAGTTGTTCCGCGAAATCAAGAAGCGATATCCCACAGTACAAAACCATTCACTTTCACCTGCTGAAATCGTCTGTATTGCCTCTGCTTCCGGCTTATCACTGGATAAAACTCTTAGCCGGTTGCAGTCTGCCGGGCTGGATTCTCTTCCGGGCGGCGGAGCAGAAATACTGGTTGATGAAGTAAGATCGGTCATTTCCCCCAACAAGATCGGCTGGAAACAGTGGGGCGAGGTAATGCTTAAGGCGGCTGCACTGGGCATGCCTACAACAGCCACCATGATGTTTGGTAGTGGTGAAAGGCCTGAGGACATCGTAGAGCACCTTTTCCGGGTCCGGGAGTTGCAGGATTCGGGGGGATCATTTACCGCATTCATTCCCTGGACATATCAACCCGGCAACACGGAATTGGGCGGAGACACCGCCAGTGGTGTCGAATACCTCAAAGTGCTGGCACTGTCACGGATTGTTCTCGATAATATCTCCAACATTCAGGCGAGCTGGGTGACTCAGGGCGCCAAAATGGCGCAGGTTGCGCTTTTTTTCGGTGCAAACGATCTCGGGGGTACCATGCTGGAGGAAAACGTCGTAGCTGCAGCCGGATGTTGTTTTCGCATGTCCCAGGATGAAATGGTGAGCTTGATCAAAGGAGCGGGATTTCTGGCTGCACAACGCACAACAATGTACAAAATACTGAGGGAGTTTATCGATTGACATCACACGTGCAGCAGGCGACAGCCTGTGAATTAATTACCGATACGGCGAGGCTGGCCGAAGTGGCTGGCCTCATCAGTTGTGAAACTGAGGTTGCCGTTGATTTGGAGATGGACTCTCTACACCATTATCAGGAAAAGGTCTGTCTTATCCAGATTTCAACCCGCTCGGAAAGCTGGCTGATCGATCCGCTGGCGCTGAAGGATTTGTCCTCGCTGGCCGCGCCGCTTGGCAACAGCAGTATCCTGATTGTTATGCATGGTGCGGATTACGATATCCGTTCGCTTCATCGTGATTTTGGTATTGAAGTCTGCAACTTGTTCGATACCATGATTGCCTCCCGTCTTCTTGGTATTACCGAATTCGGCTTGGCAGCCCTGCTTAAGGCGCGTTTTGGAATCGAGCTGAACAAAAAATATCAGAAAGCGGATTGGAGCAGACGCCCGCTCACTCCTGAAATGAGTGCCTATGCCGCGGCCGATACGGCAGACCTTTTGCGGCTTTATGACCTGCTGCGCGACGAGCTGATTGAAAAGGGGCGCCTGGCTTGGCTGGAAGAGGAATGCGGGCTGGTCTGCCAGGCGAGAGTCAGCGAGAAGGAGGGACCGCTGTTTCTCGCCTGCAAAGGGGCCGGTAAACTAAAGGGACGCAGTCTGGCAGTTCTGGAAGCTCTTCTGCAATTGCGCAACCGACAGGCCTGCGAACTGGATCGGCCGGCCTTCAAGGTCTTTTCAGCCGAAACGCTTCTGGAAACTGCCGAGAAAAGACCGCGCAACATAGGAGAACTCTCATCCATCAAAGGGATGACGCCGGGCCAGATTCAGCGTTTCGGCGACAAGATTCTGGCTGCTGTTGCTTCAGGGCTGGCATTGCCCGAAGATGACCTGCCGCGTTTTCCGCGTCATCAGCGCGAAGAGCTGACAGACGGAACAAAGGAACGCTTAAAGTGTCTCAAATCCTGGCGTCAGGAAGAAAGCCGCAGACTTGGGCTCGAACCTGGTGTGGTTGCTCCTAACTGGCTGCTGGAAGGGATTGCGGACGCCAATCCCACCACCCTTGCGGCGTTAGATGGCATCACGGGCATGCGAAGCTGGCAGAAGGGGCTTTATGGTGAGGATCTCCTGGCAGAGCTGGCTGCGGTATATTAAAGGAGACGTAGATGAACCCGCCTTACCTGAGCATCGTTATACCGGTATATAATGAGGAATACAACCTGGCACCCCTGATGGAGAGGCTTTATCCTGTTTTGCAGGGAATCGGCAAATCGTTTGAAATCATTTTCACAAACGATGGTTCACGCGACCGCTCACTTGATATTTTGCGTCGGATGGTGCAGGAGTATCCAGGTGTAAAACTTATTGAATTAAATGGTAATTTTGGTCAGCATATGGCCATCTTGGCAGCATTTGAGAAAACCCGCGGCCAGATCGTCATCACGCTGGACGCCGACCTGCAAAATCCTCCGGAAGAAATCCCGCGCATGGTAGCGGAGATAGAGAGGGGGCGTGATGTGGTTGGCACAATCCGCCAGAAGAGGCAGGACACCTTCTTTCGCCTCCTGGCGTCGCGTATCGTCAACATCACCACCAACAAAATGACCGGTATGAAAATGAGCGATTACGGTTGCATGCTGCGGGCCTATCACCGTGACGTCATTACCAATATCAATCGCTGCCAGGAAACGTCTACTTTTATCCCCGCCTTGGCCCAGACTTTTTGCTCCAACCCGGTGGAGATCCGGGTTTCCCACTCCGAACGTGCTGCCGGAGCGAGTAAATATTCACTCTACAAACTTGTGCGGCTTAATTTCGATCTGATGACCGGTTTTTCGGTTGTACCGCTACAGCTGTTTGCCCTGTGCGGCATCATTACCTCAATCTTTTCCGTTGCTTTCGCGCTGTTTCTGCTAATTCGGCGCTTCCTCGTCGGCGCTGAAGTGGAAGGCGTTTTTACTCTGTTCGCCATCCTGTTCTTCCTTGTCGGCATTATTATTCTGGGAATCGGTATCGTCGGAGAGTATGTGGGAAGGATCTACCAGGAAGTACGCAGACGACCGCGATACGTGGTCAGAAAGACCTATGGTTTTGATGAATGAATAACCTTGTTGTCTGCGCCTACCATAACGTCGGTTATCGCTGTATCGAAGCGTTGTTGCGCCATGGGGCGGAGATTAGTCTGATCTTTACCCACGAGGATTCGCCGGGCGAGGAAATCTGGTTTCAGTCGGTGCGTGAACTGGCGGACAACCAGGGCATTCCTTGGCTGACGAGCGACATCAATCTGCAGGAGAATGTGGAGCGTGTGCGGGCAATTGCTCCGGATTTCATTTTTTCCTTTTACTATCGAAACATGATAACACCGGCAGTGCTGGAAATTCCCCGCCGGGGAGCGTTCAATCTGCACGGTTCCTACCTACCCTGCTACCGTGGCCGTGTGCCGGTCAACTGGGTTGTAATCAACGGCGAGACCGAGACCGGAGCTACCTTGCATCTCATGGTGGAAAAGCCGGATGCCGGTGATATCATTGACCAGGAGCGGGTTGCGATAAATTTTACCGATACTGCCCACGATGTGTTTGCCAAGGTTACCGAAGCGGCCCTAACGGTTATCTCACGGGCCTGGCCGCTGCTGCGCGATGGCAGGGCCACCCGCACTCCCATGGATCTGGCGTCGGGAAGTTACTTCGGAGGCAGAAAACCAGTCGACGGGCTGATAAAATGGAATAAAAGCGCGGAAGAGATATATAATCTGATTCGTGGTGTAACCCACCCCTACCCCGGTGCCTTTACGTATCTTGAGGGGAATAAGGTCTTCATCTGGCAGGCCTGGCCAACAAATGGATCCGGAGAGGCTGGACATATTGTTTCGCACAACCCGCTGCTGGTTGGAACAGCCGAAGGATTGCTGGAAATCAGAATATTGCAGCAGGAGGGCGAACCTGAAGTGTCGGCACAAACATTTGTGGAAACACGGAAGCACCCTATTACCCTATTTCAGGAGAATCAATGAAAGTCCTTATACTCGGCGTTAATGGTTTTATCGGTAACGCGCTCACCCATCGTATTCTTACCACCACTGACTGGGAGGTATTCGGGCTCGACATGGCTTGCGACAAGCTGGAGCGCTCCCTGGGTGACCCCCGCTTCCATTTTCTGGAGGGGGACATCACCATCAACAAGGAGTGGATTGAGTACAATATCAAGAAATGCGACGTGATCCTGCCGCTGGTTGCCATTGCCACGCCAGTGACCTATGTCAAGGATCCGATACGTGTCTTCGAGCTCGACTTCGAGGAAAACCTGAAGATTATCCGTTTATGCCACAAATACCACAAACGGGTTATCTTCCCTTCCACCTCCGAGGTTTACGGCATGTCGCCCGACCAGGAATTCGACGAAGAAAGCTCGCCGCTGATGCTGGGTCCGATTGCCAAAGAGCGCTGGATTTATTCATGCGCCAAACAGATGCTTGACCGTGTCATTTACGCTTACGGCATGCATGAGGGACTCAGATTTACGCTATTCCGTCCGTTTAACTGGATTGGTCCCAAGCTGGATAGTATCCATACCGCCAAAGAGGGAAGCTCGCGCGTGCTGACCCAGTTCCTCTACGACATTCTGGCTGGTGAACCGATTCAGCTGGTGGATGGCGGCAATCAACGTCGCTCCTTTACCTATATAGAAGACGGCATTGACTGCCTGATGAAGATCATAGCTAACGAGAATGGCTGTGCGGATGCTAAAATCTTCAACATCGGCAATCCGGCCAATGATCTCTCTGTCAAGGAATTGGCTCACAAGCTGCGTGATATGGTGGCAGAGTTTCCACTCTATCGAGCCATGGCTGAAAAATGCCGTATCGTGGAGGTTACCTCGGATTCTTTTTATGGCTCCGGATACCAGGATATGCTGACACGTGTGCCGTCGGTCCGGCGTGCCAAGGAATGCCTGGGATGGGAGCCGGTAACGTCTGCCGATGATGCTCTGCGCAAGACGCTGGAGTTCTATCTGGTGGATGAGCGGGACAAGCTTTCCGAGTTTCTTTAGTTTATGAGCCGCTGCGGCTTCACCCTGATAGAGATTGCCGTGGTTCTGGCGATTATCGGGATGGTTATGGCGCTGGTCATTCCCCGCCTGCCCTCTTCCGAAAGTGAAAATCTGAAGATTTCCGCCCGCACACTGGCTGCAACTCTGCGCTATATGCAGGACCGCGCAGCCACCGCCAGGACGACCTATTTCCTGCGCATGGAGCCGGGGACGGACAATGTCAAGGTACTGGAAGCGGCGGCTGATGGCAGCGAGAAAGAACCGGATGACCCCCTGCTGCAAAAGCGTCCGGTCAAGGAAGGTATCCAGGTGGCGGATGTTGTCATTCCCCGTCTGGGTAAGCTGAATGACGGCCAGGTCCGCCTGGAGGTTGGCGTGGGCGGCTTACGAGATTGGGTAACCATTCATCTTCGCTCTCAAAAGGGCAGTTTCTGGACAGTGATGGCCTTTCCCAGCAGTGGAAAGGTAAAAGTGTACGATGGGTACCAGGAGGAGGCGCTGTGAGGGGCTTTACCCTTCTGGAGGTGATGGTGGCGTTGGCCATTATGGCGGGTGTTGTCCTGACAGTGCTGGCTTCGGTCAATTACCACCTTGGCATTATTGCCAACGAACGGGACGACACAGCACTGACCATACTGGCACGGGCGCGTATTACCGAGCTGGAGCAGACGTCATTGCCGGATACAAACGAGGGAACATTTGCGCCGGCTCACCCCGAGTTGACCTGGCATTTCGACGTGGTTTCCACTCAGCTTCCCTCGGTGCAAAAAATTGTGTTGAAAGTGCAGCGAACAAGCGACAAGCGGGAGGTGACGCTTGTACGTTACATCGTCCCTAAATAAACGTGTCGCTGCTGTTGCTGAACCGGGCTCTACACTGACCCGTGCCGGGTTTACCCTGTTGGAGCTGCTCATTGCCCTGGTGTTGCTGGCCGTGCTCACGACAGCACTCTATGCCAGCTACTTCACTGTAGTGAAAGCGCGTGAAAGAGCGGCTGAGGGCATGGAGGCGCGCCGTGAACTTGGGGCGACATTTGATTTGTTGCGTCGGGAAATTGCCTCCTCGCTGTTTAATCGTAACGATAGACGTCTGCATTTTGTGGTCGAGGATCGAGATAATTTCGGGAAGCCAGCCTCAAACCTCGAGCTTACGACACTGACGCCGGTGCGGTCGGATCAGGAATTACGTGATACAGGCATACGCGAATCGGGAATTCGTGTTGTCCGTTACGAGATAGTCGAAAAGAATAAGCAGACTATACTTACACGCAGGGAACAGGATCTGTTCTTCGATTTTCAGACTGCGCAACTCTATCCGCAGATGGAGCATATCAGTAGCTTTCTGGTGGAATGTTACGATGGCTCAAAGTGGGTCAGGACGTGGGACACCTTGCAGAATGGCAAATTGCCCACGTTAGTGCGTATTACGGTGCAATTTGAAGAGGACGGGAATACGGTGGAGTTTTCAGTGTTGTCGGCTCCCAAGGTGACCGGATCGTGAAAAACGAAAAGGGTTTTGCCCTGGTTCTGACGCTGGTGGTTACGGCACTGATGGTGGCGGTGACAACAGAACTGATTCACCAGGTTTACGTGGATACGGCGCTCAGCCGTGGTTTTCGAGATGGACAACAGGCGTCGTTGCTGGCGGAATCGGGTATTACCGGCGGATTGAAGTTGCTCCAAACAACCCTCTCCACCCAGGCGTACAGTTCACCAGGCACACCTTTGAAGCAGGACGACGAAACCGGTTCCATAGAGATAACATCAACCGAGGAAAGTGGTAAAATCAATCTCAATGATCTTGTCGATGCGAGTGGCGGAATAAACCCAGTCACCGAGAAGATGCTCAAACGACTTGGTAAACAGTTAAATTTGAATATTCGCGACGATGCCTGGAGTGCTCTGGAAGACTGGCTGGACAGCGATGGCCTTCCCCGTTCGGGCGGTGCGGAAACTCCCTATTACCAGACGCAGAAGCCACCCTATAGCGCCAGAAACGGAAGACTGGCCACCGTGACTGAGCTGTCGCTGGTCAGGGGATTTACATCCGGGATTGTCGCCAGGTTGCGGCCGTTTGTGACGGTTTATCCCATGCAGGCCGGGCTTGCGTTAACAACTCAGATCAATATCAATTCTGCGCCAAAAGAGGTCATTATTGCATTGGATGACCGGATCAGTGACACTATGGCGGAGCGAGTTCTTGAGGAGCGCAAGTTGCATCCGTTTAAAAACGTGGCGGAATTGTCGAATATTTCCGGATTTGGTTCCATTGCCACTGGGTTGGTAGGGGTTGCGACTACAAAGGGCAGCGTTTTCAGGATAATCTCCATTGCACGGGTGAAGGATTCTGCCCGTACCGTGGAGGCTGTGCTGCAGTTGAGTGGAGAAATTTTGTCGTGGCAGGAATACTGATATGACAAGTACGGGACTCGTATGGACTATCTGATTATCCGCATTGCAGAGAATCACGTGACCGTTGCCCGCTTTGGCGTGTCCGGGAGATCCACCACCCTGGAAGGGTCGGCGCTGTTTGAAATGAATGGTGAACAGGATCTGTCGGCCGTCGCATCCCGCATTGCTTCCGGCATCAGTGGATCTCCGCGGATCGTGCTTTGCCTTCACCCGTCACTGTTTGTCCACCGAATCGTGGAGTTGCCGTTAGCCGATTTGCGGAAAGTGCGTGAGGTGCTGCCGGCCCAACTCCAGGGAGAGATCGCTCTGTCGGTGGAAACGGTGGTTTTTGATGCGCTCCCTCTTTCAGAGGGAAAGTACCTGGCTCTCTGGGCGCGGCGAATGGATATTTCCCATGCCATTGACCTGTTCAAGGAGGCGGGCATCGAGCCCGCGGTTGTTTCTGCTGAACCGTTTTCATGGTCCTTTCTTCCTGGCATAACCACCGATTGCGCCCTGTTTGACGGCTGGTCACTGGCTATCATCACCAATGGCAGGTTATCCTTTTTGCGAGCTTTTTCCGGAGCGGAGCGGGAAAAACAACTGGTTGCCACTTTTTCGGCCCTGAAGATGTCGGACATGGCATTACCATCGCGGTTGTATGTCTTTGGTGAGCAGGCCGGGTTGGCGGCGTCAGTCGATGTTCCTACATTTGCGGCGGAAACGCTGGAATTGCCGGAAGAACTTGCGCTTTTGTTCAGGAACGCCCAAACCTTTCACCAACTGGCCGGCTCATATGCCGTGACCCAGGCCATTCGTGCAGGGGTGTTGCCCGACTTTCGGCGTGGTGATCTGGCATGGACGGCCGGTGACGCACTATTGCGGAAAAAGCTGCGTTTGACTGCTCTTCTTGCAATTGTGGCGGTGGTGCTGCTCTTTGTCAGCAAAGGGTTGCAGTATCATGTGGCGAGTAAAGATATTGATTCACTGAACAGTTCCATATCCGCGGTTTATCGTGAGATTTTCCCCACCCGAACAAAGGCGGTGGATGAACTGGCTGAAATCAAGGGTGAGATTAGAAAACTGACCGGCGCCGAGAATTCCAGCGGGGTGCTGGATGTGCTCAAACAACTAGCCGAAGCAAAAGGCGCCGGCATCAATGGGTTGTACGAGGCCGAAGTCGAAGGGAAGGCGCTACGGCTCAAGGGCGATGCCCGGTCAGCACAGGCGGTTAATGAATTCAAGGCTGCACTGGCGCCGCTGATGGCGACCGTGGAGGTGGGGGAACTCAAAAGCCGCCCCGATGGCGGCGTTACTTTTTCCATGGCTGCCACGCTCAGGGAGGGCAAGAAATGAGATTCCTGACCGAAGCTATTGAGGTCTGGCGGGCTCTTGACAGCCGAACCCGGCTCTGGTGCGGTTATCTTCTGATTGCTCTGTTGGCGATTGCGTTGGTTTGGTCGGCCCTGGCCGGGAAAACAGCTCAACTGGAACGCAAACGTTCCGCCCGTGAAGCGGTGCTTAAGGAACTGCTGCCACTCAAGATTGCGTATCGTGCCGCAAAGCAGTCCGCAGACAGGCTGGCGAGCCAGATGTCCGGCGTACGCCCCGATGATTCTCCTGCCAAGGTCATTGATGATATCGGCATCAAGGGCAGAAGTGTCAAAATTGCGCCGGTCAAGGGTGAGGAACGAAACGGCATTCTGGAAGATGCTGCTGATATTCGTATCGATGGCCTGACAGCCAATGAGGCGCTCAACCTGATCTATAAGCTGGAAAAGGGGGGACGGCCTTTGCTGCTGAAAAAGGTCAACCTGCGAGTTCGTTACGACGATCCTTCGCGCTTTGACCTGTTACTTACAATGGCTCTTCTAAAACCGGTTCCCGGTTCGGGCAAATGATTGGTTACCATCGCCTGCCGAAGATAACCGGCCTCTCGGTAGCCGGGTTATTCCTGCTCCTTGGTCTGATCTACCTCTTTCTCCCCATTGACCGGATAAATTCACTGATCACCCGGTACCTGGAGGGCCAGGGACTGGCTCTCTCACCCGCTGCCCATAAAACAGTAGTGCCCGGTTTGGCCTGGAACAACCTGTTGCTTTCCTCTTCGCAGGGGACGCTGGTCAGTTGTGAGAGGCTTGCGATACGTCCGTTGCTGGGGCCGCTGCTGGTGGGGCGGCTCAAATTGGGCGCATCAGGAATTGTGCGGGACGGCCGGTTTGATCTGGAATACGGCCTGAACGGCAAGGAAGCCTTTTCGCTGGACTCCGACGGCATCAACCTGGCCGATATTCCCTTTTTTAAAACAATACTGTCGGCCAAAGTCGGTGGTAATCTGTGGATTAAAGGGGCAGCACTACGCAGTCCAAAGGGTTTGAACGGTGAGTTGCGGTTTGAGTTAAAGCAGCTTGAATTTTCCGGAGTGAAGCTGGGCGGATTTTCCTTGCCCGATGCAGCCAATCTTCGCAGTCAGGGAATGATACGAATTACCGACGGCAGGCTCCGCGTGGAGAGCTTTACACTCCAGGGAGAAGGTCTTCATATGCGTATTTCGGGCGAGATCCCTTCGGGGGATAATGCCGTTAATGCGCCGATTAACCTGATACTGGAGATCATGCCCAAGCCGGATTTTATGGAACGGCAGAAGCTGGTTTTTATGTTGTTGACCAAATTCATGATCTCTCCCGGCAATTTCAGAATACCGATCCATGGAACGTTGCTGAAACCAGCCATACTCTGATGTATCTCACATCAAAGCAGCGAGATTACCTGCGAGTCATACCGTGAAGGGACACATCAGATGGAATTAAAACTGGGAGAGTTGTTGCTCAGGGAAAAACTGATTACAGCCGAACAGCTTGAAGAGGCGCTCAAGAATCAGGCTATCTACGGCATTCGACTCGGCAGTGCTTTGATTGAAATGGGGTATGTGGACGAAGACACCTTGGCGTGCGTGCTGAGCGCAAAGCTGGGTGTGCCTTTTGTCGGTCGCACGGAATTATCGGCCATTCCCAAAGAGGTCATTAATGATTTTTCGCGCGCCATGGTCGTCAGATACCATGTTATGCCGTTTAAGCTCGAGCGCAACCGGTTGGGACTGGCCATGGCCAATCCGAACGATCTCAAGGCCATTGAAGAAATCGCATTTATCACCGGCCATGTGGTACAGCCTTTTATCGCTCCGGATGTTCACATTTCGCATGCCCAGGCCAAGTATTACCGAATCAGCGACGGCGAAGCGCGCTACCAGCACATTGCCGAACTGAAGCGCAAACAGGATAATGCGGACAAGGAGACGCCCGAGACGGTGGCTCTCTCCGCCGTGTCCGAAACCGGTGAACTGCTCAATGTCATCATACCGGCGGAGTTTGTGGATTTTGCATCCCTGAACGATGTCCTGGCCGAGGAGAACCGACAGCCGCAGGAGAGTCGGAGTCCGTGCGATCTAGAGCGTATCTCTATGGAATTTGCCGAAGCGCGTTCTCGCGATGATGTGGCTGATGTGCTGATCAGTTACCTTGGCAAGGTATTCAGGACAGGGGTGCTCTTTATCCTGCGTGGGACTGTGGCCGTGGGATGGCGCGGGGTGAGCAACGGCGAACCGATCGACGACATAAAAAGTCTGAGTCTTATTATGAGTAAGCCATCGGTGCTGCGAGACGTGTCCGAAACCAGAGCCTTTTGTCTCGGTCCACTGCACGCCACTCCGGAAAACCGGCGGATTCTCGAGGTACTGGCGTTGACGGACGATGCGCCACTGTTTGTAGTGCCGGTGGTCATGTTGGGCAAAGTTGTGGTAGTGGTACTGGTTTCGGCCGACATGGATAATCTCGGGCCATGGCTGAACGAACTACAAAACCTGATCAAAAAGATGTCACTGGTGTTTGAAATGCTGATTATCAAAAATAAAATAGTGATGACATGATGAAACTTAAACCGATGAGAATCGGTCTGATGGGGGGTACATTCAACCCAATTCACCTGGCCCACCTTCGAATTGCCGAGGAGGCTCGTGAGTTATGCCTTCTTGATCAGGTGTTGTTTATCCCGGTTGCCGACCCACCCCACAAACCATTGGCGGGTGAGGTGCCTTTTGCGCAGCGCTGCGAGATGGTTAAGCTGGCAATTGCCGACAATTCGGCTTTCGAACTGTCCGACATTGAGGGACGGCGAGGCGGAAAATCCTATTCCATTGATACCATTGCCGCTTTTCGGAGTGAATATCCCGATGCACAATTGTATTTCATTATCGGCAGCGACTCTTTCCTGGAACTCGGGTTGTGGCGTCGCTATGCTGATATTGTCCGCTCTTGCAACCTGATCGTTGTCGAGCGTCCCGGTCGTCAGGTCAGTGATCCGCTATCCGCCCTGCCGCCTACCCTCCGGGAGGAACTGTGTTACACTTCCGCTGGCCGTCGCCTGGAGCATGCCGCCGGTACCTGTATTCATTTTTTCGCGGGATGTCTGCTGGATATCTCATCCAGTGAAATTCGCCGGCTTGCGGCAGCCGGTCTATCCATAACCTACCTCGTCCCGCCCAAGGTGGAGGCGTATATCAAAAAGCAAAGGATCTATTCAGAATGTCCATAAAGAAATCAGCAGTAGAAAAAACGAGTCTGACTTCACGCGAAAGGGCCATAGCGTGTGCCGAGTTGGCTTTCGACAAGAAGGCCTTTGATATCCGCGCCCTGGAAATTACCAAGATTTCTTCCATTGCCGATTATCTGGTAATCGCATCGGGCAGTTCGGACCGGCAGGTTCAGGCCATTGCTGACAGTATTCGCATCGGCCTCAAAAAGTACGGCAAGGTCAATGATGTCGAGGGTGAGGCAGAGGGGAAGTGGATAGTCATGGATTATGGTGACGTTCTTGTCCACATCTTTCATGAACCGGTTCGCCGCTACTATGATCTGGACGGGCTCTGGCATATGGCGCCGGAAGTGGAACTGCCAACGGCAATTCGGGATGCGCTAAGGGAACATGAATAGTTGAAGGTACGTGTCGTCTGGGTCGGCAAGAGCCGCGAAGCATGGGTTAAGGATGCGCTGGCCGATTATGGCGGTAGAATCCGACGCTATGTACCCCTAGAGTTGGGCGAGGTGCGTGACGAGAAAGGAACACAGGCCGAAGAGATGCGGCGGCGTGAGTGCGAGCGATTGGAGAAACAGATTCCGGTCGGCGCCACCGTAATGTTGCTGGATGAGCTTGGTGAGCAGATGGACTCACCGCGCCTGGCTGCTTTTATCGGCAAGCAACGCGATATGGGTACCGGAGAGCTGGTTTTCGTCATTGGTGGCGCCTACGGTTTTTCCGAGGACTTCCGGCGTCGAGGGCGGCTGCTTTCCCTCTCGAAAATGACATTTACTCACCAGATGGTGCGGGTGTTCCTGCTGGAGCAGATTTACCGGGCCTTCACAATTCTCAACGGTGAGCCTTATCACCACTGATGCAACCTATTTTTTTGATTTGTTTTTTGAATACGAGGAGTTCCGATGAAAAAACCGTTGCTGCTAATGATCCTTGACGGCTGGGGGATCAATCGCAACCCCGATCACAACGCCGTTGCCCTGGCAAAAACCCCCAACCTGACCGGACTACTGGCGAACTACCCCCATGTGGAAATTCGTACCTCGGGTATGGCGGTGGGGCTTCCGGATGGGCAGATGGGCAATTCCGAGGTAGGCCACCTCAACATCGGTGCCGGGCGGGTGGTTTACCAGGATCTGACCCGCATCAGCAAGGCTATCGACGATGGTGATTTCTTCCGCAATCCGGTGCTGCTCGATTGTATCTTAAAAACCAAGGCCAGTGGCGGTCGACTGCATCTGGCCGGTCTGCTTTCCGACGGTGGCGTCCATTCCCACAACACTCATCTATACGCATTGCTTGAGCTGGCCAAACTGGAGGGACTTAACGAGGTCTTTGTCCACTGCCTGCTGGACGGACGCGACACGCCGCCTCAGAGCGGAGCCGGCTATCTTGCCCAATTGGAGGGAGAACTGGCTCGGATCGGGATTGGCCGGATTGCTACGGTGATGGGGCGTTACTACGCCATGGACCGCGACAACCGCTGGGATCGGGTGGAGCAGGCATACAACGCCCTGGTCTGTGGTGAGGGGCAACGGTTTGCCACGGGCCGGGAGGCCATCGAGCAGAGCTATAGCGCCGGGGTTTACGATGAGTTTGTACACCCCTCCGTAATTACCGACAATGGTGAGCCGGTTGCAGCGCTTAGAGATGGTGACGCTTTTATCTTCTTCAACTTTCGTTCCGACCGTGCCCGGGAGATTACCCGCGCTATCGCTCTGGAGGATTTTGATGGTTTCAGCCGCCATTGCCACCTCAGGCTGGCTGGTTATGTCTGCATGACCGAGTACGACGCCACCTTTGGCTTACCGATCGCTTTTGAACAGGTTGAAATGACAAATCTGCTGGGGGGGGTGTTAAGCAATGCAGGGCTGAAACAACTGCGCATTGCCGAGACCGAAAAGTACGCTCACGTCACTTTTTTCTTCAACGGCGGCGTTGAGGCCCCCTACCCCGGCGAGGAACGCTGTCTGATTCCCTCTCCCAAGGAAGTGGCTACCTACGATCAAAAACCGGAGATGAGCGCCTATCTGGTGACTGAGGAGCTGCTGAAACAGCTGGATCGTGATCTCTATGATGTGATTATCCTCAACTTTGCCAACTGCGACATGGTCGGGCACAGCGGTGTTCTGGATGCGGCAATCAAGGCGGTGGAGACGGTGGATACCTGCGTGGGCCGGGTGGTGACCAAGGTACGCGAAAAAGGTGGCGCAGCTCTGATTACTGCCGACCACGGCAATGCCGAACAGATGGCTGATGAAAATGGAGAGCCGTTCACCGCACATACCACAAATCCGGTTTGGCTGGTGCTGGCGGATGACAGCCGCAAGAGTGTGAAACTCCGCGAAGGTGGCTGTCTGGCAGACATCGCGCCGACCATGCTCAAGCTGCTGGGGATCGAACAACCGGAGGAGATGGGTGGGGAGAGTTTGGTGTGATTGTGTGGAAAACAAAAAATATGTAAGCTTCAAGCCGTCCGGATCAGCGATAGTCTGATGGGGCGGCTTTTTTGTTTTCATCAGCAGGTAAGCAAAACTGGCCTGCGCGAGGCAGCATTCATGAAGGATGATCAGATATTCAGACAAAACAAGCGACTGGCGCGAATGATGCGCCGGCTGGAGCATGCCCGAACTCCACCTCTTCCGGTTGTCTATCGACATAACCATGTGACGCTTTTGCCTGACGGAAAAACGTTTTTCCGCGCCCTTCTGGGTGCCATTCAAACAGCTAAGAGCTTTATCCTGCTGGAATATTACCTGATTCGTAATGACCGTACTGGCACAGCTGTTGCTGCTGAACTGGTCGCAGCCATTGAACGCGGAGTGCGCGTCTTTCTGATTTATGATTACATTGGCTGCGTGGAAACCCCCTCATCCTATTTCAAAGCATTGGCGCAGCGGGGAGTCGAGCTGCTTCCGTTCAATGTACCGTCATTCCGGCGCGGTATCCGTTGGTTCGACAGACGCGATCACCGCAAGATGATGGTGATTGACGGCTGCAGTGCATTTCTGGGCGGCTTCAATATCGGTAACGAATATGCCGGGATCAATTCAAGGCCGCACCGCTTCCGTGACGTGGGCTTCAGCATTGAGGGGAACGCTGTCAAAGAGCTGATCGACATATTCAATGAAACCTGGCATATGGAGTTGGGGTGTCTTCCGGAATTGCCGGCGGCTGTCTGCACGCAGCAGGGCAGCTCAGGCCAGGGTGAGGCCAATGTTGCCTTTGTCAGTGGCGGTCCGCATCACCGCAGTTCCTATATCCGGCATGCCTTCCTGGTTAATATTGCCTCCGCTTCCGAAGATTTGCTGATTGCCAGCCCTTATTTTGTGCCGGGTCCCCGTATTATCCGGTCGCTTCTGAGGGCGGCCCGGCGCGGGGTGCGGGTGAGGTTGCTTTTGCCGGCCCGCAGCGATGTGCAGTTGGTGTTGCTCGTGGGGCGCAGTTCCTACGGGACATTGCTCAAGGGTGGTATCGAAATTTATGAGCTTGAAGAGGAAATTCTACATGCCAAGGTCATGCTGGTGGATGATGAACGTACGATCCTCGGATCGGCCAACTTGGACCAACGCAGTTTTCATCGCAATTTCGAGATCAATGGAATTATCGACAGCAATACTTTTGGCGTTCAGATGCGCCGAGTTGTAGAGAGAGAATTGGTGGCATCGCGGCGCGTAACGCTACGTGGACATGAACAGCGGGGTCTGATGACCCGTATGTTGGAAAAAGTGGTTAATCTGTTTGGATGGTTTTTGTAGCGTACGTCACGGAGAATGAAGCCAGTGTATCCGAAGCAGACATATTTGCAACCTGAAGATGACATCAAACTGGTGGATACCCACTGTCACCTGGATTGCGAACCACTCTGTTCTTGCTTGTCTGACATTCTGGCCTCTGCTCGCCGGGCAGGAGTGATCGGTTTTGTTGTTCCAGGGGTGCATCCCGCGGACTGGAGGCGGATGGCGGCCCTGGCACGAGAACATGAAGGGATTGTTACAGCCTTCGGCATTCATCCGATGCATGCTGATCTGGTAAATGACACAACTCTGCTCACGCTGGAGGAGATTGCCGTTACGGGTGTTGCTCTTGGCGAGATTGGCCTGGATCCGGCCTATTCCGTTACGCTGGAGCAGCAGGAACGGGCCTTTCGGGATCAGCTGCGTCTGGCGGTTACCTTGGGCCTGCCGGTGCTTATTCACTGCAGGCGCCTCTTTGAGCGGACACTCACGATTCTCAGAGAGGAAAAAGCCCACCAGGTCGGCGGCATCATGCATGCTTTTTCCGGTTCTCCGGAAATGGCGCGCGAATTCATACGGCTTGGTTTTTTGATCTCCATTTCAGGCACGGTGACATGGCTGGGAGCGGTCCGGCCGGTAAGGCTGGCTCGCGAGATTCCCCTGGAAAACCTTGTGCTGGAGACCGATGCCCCGGATCTGACGCCGCAAAACTACCGTGGGCAACCCAACCAACCGGCTTGGTTGCGGGAGGTGCTGGTTGCGGTGGCGAATATCCGTGGTATGCTGGCAACAGAAGTTGCCTGTGCAACAATGAACAACGTACAACGAATTTTTGGAAAAATTACCATGCTGTGATTGTTGTCTTTTTTCCCGGAGTTGTGGTACTGTTTCGTGCCGCCGTCACTTCAGGGTGAGTTGGAGAGCAATATGAAGTATGTCCTGCTGTTAATTCTTGTCGTTGTTGCCGGTCTGGAGGGGTGTGCAATGTTTACCTCATGGAAAAGCATACCGCCGCCGGGGGGATGTGACCAGTGCCATACCGTGGCTATCAGCAGCAACTGGCAGGTCGCCTATCGGCCAGCTAACGTAGCAGATGAACGCACGCGTCAGGCATTTCAGACACCAGAATACAACTTGTCGCAGCAAGGGAGGCAGATTTCTCCGATTGAAACGAAGAAAGTTGAAGAACTGCGGTGCTTCGAATGTCACAAATCGCCAACTCCTGCTCATCGCGAACGTAAGGGGCGGTTTCATCACTAACAGGTTTTCATGTGGAATATCGATTGTTCGCAACCATGAAAAACAAAAACAGCTTGACATTATTAAAACTGCGAGTATGATCATAAATCAATTTTAAAGCCATGCGCTCTTGCGTTCTATGGTTAATTCAAAAAAACGAGGTCATAACATGAAAAAACTGTTGACACTGACGATGGTACTTGCTCTTTCCGTAGCTTTCACCGCCGGTTGCAAGAAAAAAACCGAAGAAGCCACTCCTGCCACTCCTGCCGCTCCTGCTGCTGAAGCACCGAAACCTGTTCAGGCTCCCATGTCTGCCAAAGCTCCTGCTGCTCCTGCTCCTGAAGCTCCCAAGGCTCCCGAGAAGAAGTAATTTGTACAGCCATTTTCGAATGGACGGCCCGCAGAATTTTCTGCGGGCTTTTTTAATGTTTGCTTGCTGAAAAACCGGGATTACTGCTTGATACATGAATGAGGGCGCTGTTCATCCAACAGCGCCCTCATTCAATATTGTGACATAATGAATCTAATGTGATTTACAGTACGCCAGCCACTTCAGGCGCAACATGGCCATGGTAGGTTGTGAAGTTATTCTTGAACATGACGACCAGCTTGCGGGCTGTGGCATCGTACGTGGCAGCATCCGCCCAGGTATTTCGTGGGTTGAGTATCTCAGGCGGTACTCCTGGGCAGCTGGTGGGAATGGCCAGACCAAAAAAAGCATCTTGTTCAAAGTTCCCTGCTAACAGAGTTCCATCCAGTGCAGCGTTAACCAGTGCACGGGAATAGCTGATTTTTATGCGTTCGCCGATTCCGTAAGGGCCACCGTTCCAGCCGGTATTGACCAGCCAGCAAGATACGTTGTGGCGGG
>WSSedB1CaDRAFT_10000224_pt1 | contig 26528 bp, 20 predicted proteins | sample WetSurSB1Cattail_FD_9460 | JGI IMG/M metagenome (IMG submission 9460)
CGGGATAGGCTTGCATCCGATTCGGACCAGAAAGGCATTGCCCAGCCCAACATTGGCAAGATTGATCCGGCCAGCCCCGAGTACATCATTGGTCCGGGCGACGTGATCGGCATATCGGTCTGGCGGGACGAGAACCTGACCAGAACGGTGGTTGTCCTGCCCGACGGAAAGATCTCCTATCCGTTGCTGGGGGAACTGGTGGCCGGAAACAAGACAGTAGCCCGCCTGAAACAGGAACTGGAAGCCGGACTGACCCGCTATGTGGCCGATACCAACGTAACCGTGGAGGTAAAACAGTCCAACAGCATGAACGTTTATATCATCGGCCGGGTCAACTCTCCTGGCCGGCAACTGCTGGTGGCCGACACCAATGTGCTGCAGGCTCTGGCCATGGCCGGAGGCATGAACCCCTTTGCAAAAAGAAGCAAGGTACGGATATTCCGGCAGGAGCAGGGCAAAACCTTAACCTTTCCCTTTGATTATGATGATGTTGTGGACGGCAGGCACCTTGAAACAAATATCGTGCTCAAGAGAGGTGACGTGATTGTTGTTCCCTAAAAAGACTTCATATGCCGTACCAGTGTTCCTGCTGCTGCTGCCACTGCCGCTGTGGGGAGCCGAGCTGAAATTGACGCCAGGGTTGGTGATCAAGGAAGAGTACAACGACAACCTCTTTATGGCAACCACCGGAGGGGGGGGGGACGAATTCATCACCACTTTGACACCTAGCCTGGAGATCTCATCTGCCACCGAACGGGGCCGGGCCACCCTTTCCGGCGGGATCAACCAGTTGCTGTATGCCCGTCAGCACTCTCTTGATACCACGGACTATTTTGGCCGGAGCGGAATCAACTGGCGCCTTGATCCGCGTTTGACGCTTTCGGCCGGAGCTTCGTACCAGCGCGATTCTCGTCCCGATCGTTTCGACCAAGACACCGGCCTGCAGCTCCCCGTCGCCAGCAACCGCCAGAACTACCAGCTGTCGGGCACCTGCAACCTGTCGGAAAAGAGCGATCTCACGCTTTCCTATGGCTACGCGCAAGAAGATTTTGCTACCTCCGCCATGCTGAACAGCCGGGTGCACAGCGCCAGCTTGCGCCAGGATTACAACCTGGATACCTGGCTGCGGCAAACAAAACTGATGGGAACCTTCGGGTATCAGCGCAGCCTGACCGATATCTCGCAGGTTGACCACTATACACTGACCGTTGGTCTGACGGGGAAGTTTCATGAACTGTGGGGCTATTCCCTGAATGCCGGGGGAAGTCTTACCCATTCCGACTTTGACGTGTCAAACGTCCGGATCACCAGTGACAACCAGGGCTGGGTCGGCAATTTGTCGCTGAACTATAGCGGAGAAATGCTTAACGGATCACTTCGCTTCAGCCACGACGTCTCCCCCGCAACGGGCAGGTCCGGCTCAACCGAACAGACCAGCGTGTCCGCCAGCTTGGAACAGCGCTTCAGCCTTGAACTGTCCGGCAATCTTAACCTGATGTATTCCCTGAATAAATCAGCCCAAAACCAGTTTTCGTCCCAAACCATCGATGAAAACCGGCTGAGCGCGGGCTGCGGGCTGCGCTACGAATTCAGCAAAGACGTGGTGCTGGAAGGGAGCTACCGCTTCACCAACATCGATTACAACCATGGTTCATCCCCATCCCGTGCCGTCCAGAACGTCACCATGTTGCGGCTGACCATGGGGCTGGACCTGCTGGATCTTTAAAACGTTCGAATAAAAGATACGAAACCGGGGCAGTTCCCCTATTGCGAGGCAGATATGGAAATGGAAATCAAATCAGTACAGGATCTTGTGGCGATTGTGAAACGCCGCAGGTGGAATATCATTGTGCCGGCAGCGGTTATCTTCTGTGTCGCAGCAATACTCGTTTTTGTCCTGCCGCCCGTCTACCGCTCAACCTCAACCATCCTGATAGAAGAACAGGAAGTCCCCCGTGATTATGTCAATTCCACTGTAACCGGCTATGCAGAGTCGCGGCTACAGACCATCAACCAGCGCATCATGGGTGCCACCCGTCTCTTGGAGATCATAACCCGATTTGACCTTTACCCCGAGCTTAAGAGGAAAAAAACCACCGAAGAGATCGTGGCGAAACTGCGCAAGGACATCAAATTTGAAACCATCAGCGCCGACGTGATCGATCCCCGCTCCGGGCAGCGGCGGCCGGCCACCATCGCTTTTACCCTTTCCTATCAGGGCAAGAATCCCCAGATGGTTCAGAAGGTGGCCAGTGAACTGGCATCGCTCTATCTTGAGGAAAACCTTGCCGTTCGTTCGCGTCAGTCGTTGGGGACTACCAAGTTCATGGAAGACGAAATGAAGACGGTGCAGGTCCAACTACGATCCATCGATGCGCAGATCTCTGCCTACAAGCAACGCAACGTCAACACGCTCCCCGAACTTGTCCAGGCCAACATGCAGAGCATGGATTCCACCGATCGGGAAGTTGTTTCCCTGACCTACCAACTGCGTACACTCAAGGAACGCGAAAGCAACCTGCATGCCCAGCTGGCCACCACTCCCGCCGACGCGGGCAACCAGGACAAGGCTCGTTTGAGCGAACTGCGGGTCAAGCTGGGTGAAATGAAGACCCGTCTGACAGATCAACACCCGGACGTCATCAAGGCCAAGAGCGAAGTGGCCGAACTGGTCAAACAGCTGCGCGCCGGTGGCCAGGATCCGGCCGACAACAAGCCGGACAACCCGGCCTATATTGCGCTGAAGACCCAGTTGGCTGGTGTCAGATCCGAAATAACCTCCACCAAGCAGCAGATTGAAAACTTTAACCGCAAAAAGGATAATTTCCAGCGCCGGATCGCTGCGTCGCCCGGTGTGGAGGAAGGCTATAAAAACATCCTATTGCAGCGCAACAACCTGCAGCAGAAGTATGACGATCTCTCCCGGAAATTCATGGAAGCCAAGGTTTCCAACGGGCTGGAAAAGGAACAGAAAGGGGAGCGCTTTACCATCATCGATGCCGCCCGTTTGCCGGAGAAGCCGGTCAGTCCCAATGTGCCGGCCATCATACTGATCGGTCTGATCTTTGGAATCGGCAGCGGAACGGGGCTGGCCGCCATCCGCGAGCAGAGCGACCAGACGGTGCGCAGCCCCTTGGTGCTGGCCCGGGCCACCGGCTTTCCGGTATTGGCATGTATACCGGAGATCGTGAACGAACAGGATCATGGGCAGGTGAGGAGTATGAGATGGAAACTGATCATGGGAGGGATGGTACTGCTGGTGGCGGCAATTGTCCTATTCCATTTCTTTGTCATGGACCTGGATGTCTTCTGGGCCAGGGCCATGCGCCGGTTCGGAATATGAACCGGAGAAATAACGCGGAAAAGCACGACAGACAAGGAGCAATGACCGATGCGTGACACTATCAATACTCCTGAGCCAGATAGCGGGACGGGGAAAAACCTTATCAAACACAGACCGATGCGTGATACTGACAATACTCCTTCGCGGGATAACGGGACGGGGAAAAACCTTGCCGGACACAGCGAGCTGACTGAAAAAAGGATTCGGACCTTGATTTCCGCCTTGAAACCCAGGGAAAACCATGCCGAATTCACCAAGCTGCCGCCGCCTCCTCCCAAAAGCGAGCCGGACCGGGGGCAGAACGGCTGGATTTCTCCCACCTACAACGTATCCCGGAAGGTCACCCTTGACCCGAACATAGTCACAGCCAACCGCTGTGTGGGATTGCAGTCCTCCACACGGGAGATGGAATACTACCGGGTGTTGCGCACCAAAGTGCTCCATGCCGCCCAGCAGCGGGGCGGAAATTCGATCATGATTACCAGCGCCCTTCCCGATGAGGGCAAGACTCTCACCGCCATCAACCTGGCCTTTACCTTTGTGCGGGAGTTCGAACAAACAGCCTTGCTGGTGGACTGCGACCTGAGAAAACAGAAGGTGCAGGACTACCTGGGTATCAGCAGCAGCAAGGGGCTGGTGGATTACCTGGTGGATGGTTACTCCATCCCCGGCCTGATAGTTTGGCCCGGAGTGGAAAAACTCACCGTTATCTCTGGCGGAAGGACCGTGGCCGACAGCAGCGAGCTGCTCAACTCACCCCGTATGCGAGATCTGGTGGCTGAGATGAAGGGCCGCTATCAGAACCGCTATCTTTTTTTTGATACGCCGCCAGTGCTCTGCGGGGCTGATGCCCTGACATTCGCACCGCTGGTGGATCACATTCTCTTTGTAGTGAGGTCGGGTCAGACACCGCTGTCGGAAATCAACAGAGCTTTGAGTCTGCTGCCGCGGGAAAAGGTGATCGGCCTGGTAATGAACCGGCAGGATAGTGAACTGAAAAACTTTAACTATTAGCGATAGGTGGCAAGATGGACGTTGCTGAACAGACTTCCGTCAGGGAAGAAAACAATGAGGCTGATTCCTGCCGCGCCTCTTGCAAAAACCGGTTTTTGCAAGAGGCGCGGGTTTGTGCGGCATATTTTAGCCTGTCAGAGAGCCTACAATAACAAATATACCGGTAGCGGGAGGATTCTGACCGTTATAGCAGCGGGTAATGAAGCGTATGGCGATGTCATCCAGTATCGTGCCGGATTTCAGCAACAGGTGGCCGGCACCGCTATAAATATCCCGTGATACTTTTTGACCGCTTCTCAACTCAGACGGTATCAGCTCCATTTCTTGTGCCATCGTTCCTGTCTCAACCTGTTGGGCCTTTGTTTCATCGAAGTAAATAAACTTGGAAACCTTCTTGAAAACGCTCGCCAGGGACGGATCAAGCTTGCGGCCACTCTCCTGGTTTGCCTTGTCCAATATCGTGGACAAGGGCCACTCGCCGTAACGCTCCCGCATTCCCACGTCAATATAATCAGCATAAGCTATGATGCGGGCGCCCAACGGAATTTCCTCACCTTTGAGGCCATCCGGAAAACCGCTGCCGTCGAAATGTTCGTGGTGATGGCGAATCAGTATACCGATCTCCCGCAATTGTTCCACAGAGTCAAGGGCTGCCTGTCCACGGACCGGATGCATGCTGAAGATAGAAAAATCTTCAGAAGACATGTCCGTATGCGCCTTGGCCAGGATATGCTCGGGAATCCCCAATTCGCCGATGTCATGAAGCATGGCTGCCGTGGCAATGGTCTCTTGCTCGTGGTTTGGCAACTGCAGAATGCGGGCCACTCCTTCCGCCATCTCCCGCACATGGCGGGCATGACGGCGACAGTGTTCGTCGCGCATGTTGATCAACTCGGAGAACAATGCAATTACACCCTTAAAAGCGTTTTTCAGAGAGCTGTTGGCTGCTGCCAGTCCCTCGTTCATCTTGCGGATTTCGCTTGTCTGGGCCAGTACACGCTGTTTGAGATTGGTATTCCACTCTTCCAGTTCCTGGTTCTGCTTGGCAACCAGTGCGTTTAAGCGCCGGTTCTCCATAATGATGCGGTAGCGTTCCAAAGCCTCGTGGATTACCCGAACCAGCTCTTCGTCGTTCCAGGGTTTAGCCAGATAACGCCAGGCTCCTCCCTTGTTGATGGCGTCAACCGCTGCGGACACATCGGCATACCCGGTCAGAATGATACGCGAGGCATCCGGGGTAATGGTGCGCGCCTTTTCAAGAAACAGCGCACCGGTCATTCCCGGCATGCGCTGGTCTGATACGATGACTCCCAGATTGGCGAGTCCGGGCAGGAGTTTTAGCCCCTCTTCTCCTGATGTTGCCGTAACGACCTCAATATCATCCTCGTCCATTAAAAGTCGTTGGAGCGACCTCAGAATATTTTCCTCGTCATCAACCAGCAGAACCGAAAGCGGCTCATGTTCGGTTTGTTGCAGGTCACTCATACCGTACCTCCGGATGGACGTTTTTCTTCAAAAGCGCGATCACACTTGTCTCCCTATGCTGTATGCGGTTGCCGATTTACAGTTCCTTAGCTGGGGTGCTTATTCCACGCCAGCCAGTAGTAGCCGAGTGACTTGATCAGGTTGACAAACTGGTCCAGGTCAAGCGGTTTAACCAGATAACTGTTGACATGACTGTCATAGGCCCGGGCCATGTCCGCCTCGGCATCCGAGGTGGTCAGTACAACCACCGGGATCGAGCTGAGCTTTTTATCCGCCTTGATGGTCCTGAGCACTTCGAGACCGTCAACCTTGGGCAAACGCAGGTCGAGCAGAATAACATGCGGACGGGGGGCTGGGACGCTGCTCCACGCGCCACGGCCATACAGATAATCCAGTGCGGCCTGGCCGTCGCTGACATGCTCCAGCCGGTTGGCGATGCGGAAATCTTCCAGATTGCGCCTGACAATCTCGGCATGGGCCTGATCATCCTCCACCAGCAGTATGATAACCGGTTCTCCTTGCATCATAAGTCTCCTTTGGGCGGCAAGCCGCCTGGCAGAGTGAATCGGAAACAGGCTCCGCACCCCTCACCATTGGATTCCACCCAGATTTTGCCATCATATTTTTCAACAATTTTTTTGACCATCGCCAATCCAAGACCAACGCCGGCGCTGGATTTATCCAATTTATCGAACATGCCAAAAATCCTGTCCCGATATTCCGGTGCAATGCCGATACCGTTGTCCCGCACGAAAAAGACCATTTCATCGTTCTGCAGCTCAACGCCCAGCTCGACTCGGGGCGCCGGTTGATCGCCCAGGTATTTTACTGCGTTATCCAGCAGGTTCTGCCAGATTTGCTCAAGCCGCGGCCGGTCGCCCGTCAGGGTTAGTTCCACATCAGCCACCTGGACAACCACGCTTTTTCCGGTTATCTGGCCAGCCACCGACGCCAGGGCTTCCCGGACCACTTCCTGGAATGTCACCGGGGTTGCCGGATTCTCGTGACGACCGATGCGCGACATCTCCAGAAGTTCCTTTAAAAGCTGGTCCATCTTATCAGCTGCCGCACGAATAAAACCCAGGTCCTGTTCGATTTTTTCCGTATCGGATACCTTCATATCCTGTTCCAGATACCCCAGAAAACTCCTGACCGTTACCAGAGGACTGCGAAGATCGTGGGAAACCGTATAGGTGAACTGTTCGATCTCATTATTTTTTTCTTTAATCTTTTCCTGGGCGTCGATACGCTCGGTAATGTCGCTTGATATTCCGCAGAGCGATGTTGTCTCGCCGGCGTGATTCCTGACCGCCAGCTTGGTCGTCTCGAACATGTGCCGTCCGTCAGCCAGTTCCATTACCTCATCCGTCACCAGCATCCTGCCGCTTTGCACGACATTCATGTCATCCGCATGCTGTTTGCCGGCCAGTTCCGCAGGGAAAAAATCGTGAATAGTCTTGCCGATTATCTGCTCCCGAGGCACACCGAACAGGTTCGCCAGGCCCATGTTGCAGGCCAGAAAACGTCCCTGGCAATCCTTGAGGTAGATCAGTGCCGGAATGTTGTCGATGATCGTCTCCAGCAGGTTTTTCGCAAAACGGGAGGAGTTCTCGGCGGTTCGCATGTCAGCAACCGTTTTCTCCAGCGTCATCAAGACAACCGCCAGCCCCCAGCTGGTGGCGCCAATCAGAGAAAACATCGCAGCGCCCGACGCGATTACATTATTATGGAGCGGCGCACGGTAGGACATGTGCAAGAGCTGCGTTCCTGCAATCAGTAATTTTAAAAACATATCGGTCAGCAATGCGGCTACAGCTACTTTCTCCATCGGGGTCAGTTTTCCATGACCGGTTTTCAGGAGCGATCCAATGGCGCATGCCAGATAGAATACGATGAACGATCGCAGAAAAACCATCCGGTACGCGATATCCGGGTCAACATAGGTGAACCATGCATAGATGGCGACAAACAGCAACAGCGAGCCCAGCACGGTGCGGTGAAACGGCTTGCTTTCCCGATAGATGCAGATTCCCCACCAGACAAGGCAGTAGCAGCCGACGATCAGCAGATTGGCGACGGTAATGGAAAAAAAACGGGGAATAGTATCCCGAAGGCTTACCAGAAAAATGCCGAGGCCACAACATCCCATGCCGCAACTCCAGAGCAACAGCGGCAGTCCAGGCGCGAAAAAACGCCATATCAGAAGCATGGCAATGGAAAAGGAACAGCAGAGCACACCCAAGGCTATCAGTGTGCTGATGGTATCAAGCGCCATGTTTGTTCCCATTATGTGTTGGGCTCGTCATCGGCAATGAGCATGGTGCTAGTTTCCTTGGATGCGGCCATGACCGTTACAGGGAAATGTATGCCCTGTCCGCAGCATGGCGGCAAACTCATCAGCAGGCAGGGGGGGGCTGAAGAAATAGCCCTGCACTTCGTCACAGCCGTGTTTTTGCAGATAGCTGAGTTGGGCCTCGGTTTCAACCCCTTCGGCGATCACGCTGAGCCGCATGTGGTGCGCCATGGCGATGATCGAAGTGGCGATCATTGCTGAATTCGGATTGGTAACAATGTCGGTGATAAAGGAACGGTCTATTTTTAGATGGTCGATGGGGAACCGGCTCAGGCTGGCAAAGCTGGAGTAGCCGGTGCCGAAGTCGTCGAGGCTGAGGCTGGCACCTATACTCTTCAGCCCCTCCATGAGGGATATGGCCTTGGCGGGGTTATCCATGACCATGCTCTCGGTCATCTCCAGCTCCAGCCAGCGGGGATCAAGTGCCGTTTTTTGCAGGATTTCCCGAACGATCAGCGATAAATCTCCTTTGCGGAACTGACGGGCGGAGAGATTGACCGCCACGCTCAGGCCCGACAGCCCTTCGGTCTGCCAAGCCTGGATCTGACGGCAGGCTTCTTCCAGAACCCAGGTTCCGAGCGGTACAATCAAGCCGGTCTCTTCAGCCAGCGGAATGAAGTCGTTCGGAGCGACCATTCCCCGTTGGGGGTGCCGCCAGCGGACCAAAGCCTCGCATCCCGTGATCCGGCCACTCGCAAGATCCACCTTGGGCTGGTAGTACAGGCAAAACTCATTGTGCTCCAGAGCCAGGCGCAAGGCGCTTTCCAGCTCCATGGTCTCAATGGCCCGCTGATTCATCTCAGGCGCATAAAACGAAAAGACGCCGCCTCCCTCCCGTTTGGCCCGGTACATGGCGATGTCCGCATTGCGGATCAGTGTGGCGCCGCTGTCGCTATCTTTAGGGTTGAGACTGATGCCGAGGCTGGCGGTTGCCGTGACTTCACGACCATCGATTTGATGCGGTTCGGACAGGCTCCGCAGAATCTTGGCCGCCAGCAGGCCAACATCATCGGGTTCGGCCACTTCGGCCAGCAGGATGACAAATTCATCACCCCCCAGCCGGGCCACGGTGTCTGCCTCACGCACAACCTGCTGCAAACGCAGCGCAACGGATTTCAGTAGCTTGTCGCCAAAGTTATGGCCGAGGCTGTCGTTGATGATCTTGAAGCGGTCCAGATCAAGCAGCAGCACAGCCAATACCCGTCCGGAACGGTGGGCATAGTGGAGCGATTGCGTCAGGCGGTCCTGCAGAAGTGCCCGGTTGGCCAGACCGGTCAACTCGTCGTGAGTGGCAAGGTACTCCAGCTGTTTTTCGTTGTGTTTGCGCTCGGTAATATCGATATCCAGGCAGAACAATTCGGTCGGCGCTTCCGGTTTCTGGATGACGGAATGGCATGAAAAAACCGTTACCCGCGATCCGTCCTTACGCATGAGAGTCAGTTCCGAGGCCGGAATAGCCTGACCGGTTTCCGCCATCCACATCATGGCGCTCTTCAGTTCCTCACGCATCTCGTCCGGAATAATCAAATCCAGTAAATTGCGGCCGATTGCCTCTTGCGCCGTGTATCCATAGAACGTCTCGGAAGCTCGATTCCAGTAACGCACCGTTCCGTCAATTCCGTACCCCTGAAAGGCAACGGACGGGATCTCCTGGAGAAGGCGGCTGAATCGGTTTTCACTTTCCCATAGTGATTTTTCGGTCTGCAGATGTTTTTGAAGCAGCCTCCACTCCCGTAATGCGCGTTCCACTGTTTGCGGCATGCCGGCAAAGGCTTCGGGTGATTTGACGATGTAGTCCAGTGCACCTGCTTTCATTGCCGTTACCGCCATCTTCTCATTTCCGTACGCGGTCATGAGCAGCACGGGAAAGGCGCCATTCTCCGCGGGGCAGGTCAATATCTCCATTGCACGGCCATCGGGCAGATTCAGGTCTATCAATACGATATCAGGAAGTTCGATCTCGATGATGCGGCGATATTCGCGTAACGAATCCGCAATCAGAATTTTTGTGACGGGCACCGTTGCATTGAATGCGCGGGAGATTGCCTCGGCATGGGCTCTCTCATCTTCAACAATAAGTATTGTCATCTGCCTTTCGTCCTTCTCCGGCTTCCTCGTGTAGTATTCAAGACTTTGTTTTACGTGCCCCATTCCTCACCGCTTTCGGCAAGGTGAACCGGAAACATGCCCCGCATCCCTCGCCATCCGATTCCACCCAGATCCGCCCGCCGTGGATTTCCACGATCCGTTTCACCAGCGCAAGCCCCAGGCCGCTTCCCTCACTATTTGCATCCAGTTTGTTGAACAGGCCAAAGATGTTCTCATGATAACGCTTATCGATTCCCATGCCGTTGTCGCGCACAAAAAAAACGGTTTCTTCTCCCTGCAGTTCGACCCCGATATCGATGCGCGGTTCCGGTTGGTCACCCATATATTTTACAGCATTTTCCAAGAGGTTTTGACAGATTTCCACCAGTCGCGGCTGATCGCCGGAAAGCATGACCCGCTTTTCCGGAACTGTCACCGTTACGGTCCGTTCGCTGATTTGTCCCGCAACCAATTGAAGTGCTTCCTGTACGATTTCCCGGAAGGAAACTCGCTGCGGATTGCTGACGATCCGTCCGACACGCGAAAGCTCCAGCAGTTCGGTCAGGAGTCTTCCCATCTTTTCGGCTGCATTGCGCATATAGCCTAGGTCCTTCCGGATGCGGACTTCGTCGTTGTTTTTGATGTCAGTTTCCAGGTAGCCCAGAAATGCGGTTATGGTCACCAGCGGGCTTTTCAGGTCATGGGAGACGGTGTAGGTGAATCGCTCCATCTCGGCAGTGCGCTGTTGCAGTTCCTCTTCGTAGCGTTTCCGTCCCACCTCTTTCCAGACAGCATCCATCAGCAGCGAAAGCTGCACTACATCAGAATCTTCGTAATCCGTTTCCTTGTTCGCCACTCCCACGACAGCCGTGATTTTGCCCTGACCAATGATCGGTATGGTCAGGAAACGGGTCAGGGGCACATGTCCGTCGGGATAGCCTTTCTTGAGCGGATTGTGCTCCGCAAAATCGTTGATAATGATCGGTTTGCGCTGCCGGACCGCTTCACCCCAGATGCCGGTTTTTCCCAGACTGTACTCGGTTTGAGCGTTCAACACCCCGCAGGCCGGCATCACGTCCCGTGACCACGAATTCAGGGTGAACATCCGCTTTTCCTCGTCGTAATAGTAAATATACCCGTATCTGCTTGATGTCAGTTTGAGCGCCTCGGACAGGGCGTAATCAAGCAAAGCCTGAATGCTTTCCGCCTGGTGTTGCAGGACGTTCACAAGGCACTGCAAACGCATTTTGTTGAGCCTGGCATCCTGTTCCGACCGTTTGTAATATGAAATATTCCGCCGCCTCCAGACAAACCCGACAAAAGCCGCAGCGCTTAAGAGCAGAACGAATACCAACGCCACTGTAACCCATAGTCTCTCCTGCAACGGTTTGTAGACTTCGGCGGAATCCATGCGCGCAACAAGATACCAGGGGGAATCAGGAATTGCCCGCAGCGCGGCAAAAACCGCGACTCCGCGATAATCAATTCCTTCTACAACCCCGGTTTTCCCCAGAACAGCTATTACTGCCGGGGTTTTATCCTTTGTGAGGGGGATTTTGAGATTCAGGGCCGAATTTTTGCAAAAACGAAGTTCATTCAAAAAAAGTGCGTCATTGCCTTCCCTGCGTACTATCAGTGTCTCGGCGGTGGCGCTTTCCATGGGCCAGCGCTTGATCAAGGGATAAAGATATTGTTCGGGATCGATTCTGAGCGCGAGGATAGCCAACCCTTGTCCCTTGCGTGAGGGATCAAGGATCGGAATCATGATATTCAGATGAATTTTTCCGTTGGTTCCGATGCGGTAAAAATCCGAAAATATCGTTCTTCCGGACAACAATGATTCGCGGGCGATTTTGGAAATATAGGGAGAGGGCGGCCCAGCATGGCCGGACAACGAAAGCGTGTCCCTGCCAAGGGTATCCAACAGAAAAATTCCATCGTAGTTCCGGTTTTGTCTGACGCCGGTCAGCCACGTATTCAGATCATGGTGCGCCCGTTGGGCCGGCGGGGCCGCAAAATACGATTTTACGACGTTGGCAAAGGCGCGGTTATTGTAATAAAAACCGGCGTCAATCAGGCGTTCGGCGCGCCAGAGCGTAAGTTCGCTCAGTTTCAGATCCGCGATGGCGGAAAGTTGGCTTCGCATATCTTCCCGATGTTGTTTCTCATCTTTGTGCTGATAGAAGAAACCAGCACTCACAATGCCTGCCACCAGAAAGACAAAAACCACGATCAATGCCAGGGAAGAGCGCCATGTCTCCAGGCCGGTCTGCAAAGCATCTGGCCAGGCAATGGGCAGAGAGAGAAAAAGCAGCGCCAGGCCGAGCGCCATAAAGGCAAGGCTGGTCGTCGCTGCCGGAGGAATTACAAGCCCTCCATAAAACATCGGTGTTCCCAGCAGGTAACTCAGCGAAAGCATGGAGTAGGCTGCCGCCAGCAGAAGCGCGACCCAGAAGGGGAACAGTGCCCGGCGTCTTTTTTCCGGACAGGCGGTCAGAATAGCTGCGAACGAAAAGCTGGCTGCCAGGAAACTTATTGCGCCGATGGGCGACATGTGGCCTAAGGGCAGCTTCCCGCTGTTTTGCATTGGCTGGATGCCGAGATGTTCAATATCCAGATAGATACCATGCAGGGAAAGAACAAAAAACGTTCCGGAAATTGCTGAGCAACACGCCATGAGCACCAGAAAAATCCGCACTGTCCGGCGTCCGGGCGTGCCATGTGCGGCAAAAAAGCCGATAAGTCCGTAGATGATAAACAAAAGCGCCGTGCTCGGCGCCATGGGAATCAGGGAGTCACTCAGGCTGGCAAGGCGAGGCATCCCCAGCGCCAGCCCCAGCCAGGCCAAGGAGCCGATTGCCGCGGCAAGCAGGCTGCAACCCCGCACCAATGTGCCGTAGGGTCTTATATATTTATTGCGTGGCTCCGGCATGGTTTTCCTGTTTCAGTTTCGTTGTGACAGGCTACGAAATCTTATTGTCGTTGGCAAGCGGTTGGTTTAGCGGCAGGCGGACCGTAAAGGTTGAACCTTTGCCGACATTGCTCTCGACGCTGATGCTGCCGCCATGTTTTTTGACGATGTCGTAGCTGATGGAAAGTCCCAGGCCCGTCCCCTTGCCCACCTCCTTGGTGGTGAAAAACGGCTCGAAGACTCGGGTCAGGTGCTCGGGGGCAATGCCCTTGCCGGTATCATTCACCTGGATGACAATGTCCTCTTCCTCGCGGAAGGTTCTTATCCTGATGGAGCCATGCCCCTCAATGGCGTGGGCTGCGTTGACCAGCAGGTTCATAAAGACCTGGTTAAGCTGCTGGGGGTGGCAGTTCAGCATCGGCAGGCCGGCATCATACTCAAGTTCAACATCCGCCACATACTTGATCTCGTTGCGCGCCATGTTGAGAGTACTGTTCAGGCAGTCGTTGATGCTGGCAGGCTTGCATTCGGCTTCGTCAACATGCGAGAAACTCTTCAGGTCCTGCACGATCCGCCGTACGCGCTCGGCGCCATCGCGGGACTCCTCCAAAAGCCCGTGAATATCGCCCAGAATAAAATCGATTTTCATTTTCCGGCGAAGTTCCTTGAGCTCGGCAATTGTTTCAGGGGCGCCCCTGTTCTCCGCAATCTCGATCATGGCGGTCTCGAAGGCATTGAGCTTGTCCATGTATTTTCCCATGGTGGCTAGGTTGCTTGAGATAAACCCCATCGGGTTGTTGATTTCGTGGGCCACGCCGGCAGCCAACTGGCCGATTGAGGCCAGCTTCTCCTGCTGGTATACCGCACGCTGCGCCTCGTTCAGTTCGTGGGCGGTCCGCTGTAGCTCTGCCGTCATGGAGCGGATCTCGGTTGTATCATTGAGTGATATGACAAAGCCGTTGATCTGTTCGCTGTCCGGTTCCGTCATGTTGTAGATGTTGAGGTCATAGTAACGCTGCGATGCGATGTGAACGAGTTCGCCGCTGGTACCGTTAAAGCTGACTTCTTCAAAGCCGGCATCCGGCAGCAGGTCGCGCCAGTCCTTGTCGATCACTTCGTCGTACTCTTTGCCGGTCATGTCGCACAGTAGACGGTTGCAGCGACGCACGCGGTGCTGAGCGTCCGTGAGAATGACAAAATCCTTCAGGCTGTCCAGGGTTTCTTCCCACTCCCGTTTTGCCTTTTTCACCTGTTCATCCATCAGGCGTTGTTCGGTTACATCGACAAACGTACCGACTATGCCGCACAATAAGCCGGCGGAATCCGTAAAAGGCGCCTTTGTAACCAGGACGGTGCGGATCTGACCGTCATTGCGCAGCAGGCGTGTTTCGTAATTCACGTGGGAGTGTGTTTCGATTATTTTCCGGTCAGCGTCCCCACTTTCCTGCGCCAACTCTTCCGGGGTGATGTCGGAGATTGTTTTTCCCGGTATCTCCTCTGCCGTCCGGCCGAAAAAAGCGGAAAAGGCCTTGTTGCATCCGATATAGGCATGACTGATATCTTTATAAAACACCGGATTCGGGATTGCCTCCAGGATCTCCTGGAAGAAGCGGCTCTGGTTATCCATGACCTCCTGGGCATGCTTGCTTTCGGTGATGTCCTGGATAGTTTCGATAGCAGCTATGATTTCACTGTCGCTATTTATGATAGGTGTTGCTTCAAACAGCAGATAACGCCGTTTTCCACCCACATTGTCAAACCATCCCTCGGTCCGCAGAACTCCCTCGGCACTCTGTGATATTTTCCGGCTGGAATGCACCCGGTTGCCGTCCGGAAGTTTGCGGTCAATAAGCAGATCGGCGAGCAGAGGACACTGTGCATAATAAAATGCGCTCCAGTGCCGCTTGGTATTTTTCATCTGGAAAGAGCTTTTGCCGGTCAATTTTGCCAGAGCATTATTCCAGAAAAGGATGGTGTGGGAAGTATTGATTACAAACAGGGCTGAAGCGGCATTTTGAATGATACGGCTGTAGAACTGCTTCTCGTCACTCAAAAAGTGAGTCTGCTTTTTATCGTTGAAATCATCTTTCGTGGGGAGGGCTGGTGTTTGCGGATTATCCGGCGCCATAGATGTTCTCTCTTCGCGTGTGTCCCGGTTTGTTATGCAAATGGGTAATAGTAACTGATATCGGTCAATAAATGCAATTCTCCATAATTATTATATTTTTTACATAAAAAATAACTGTTTCGGCCTTTTGCCGGGAGTGCTTGCGCTAATTCCTGACAGGAGTTATGCTGTTACCATTAGCAGTGGATACTTTCCCTGAGGCAGCAAGAAGAATTGAACGAAAGTATTTCTTGAATATCTCCGTTTGTGAAGAAGGTAGTATCAATGGATGCACTGAAGGATTTGCTCTGCCGCAACAATATCAAGCTTCCCTCGCTGCCAAGCATAGCCCTGCGTTTGCTGGAAGTTGTCAGGAAAGATGAGTTCTCATTCACCGATGTTGCCGAAATAATCCAATACGATCCGGCGCTCACGGCAAAGGTGCTCAAGGCGGTGAACTCCTCCTTTTATTCGTTGCCGGGCAAAATAGGCAGTATTGAACGTGCCCTGACAAACATGGGCGCCCATGCAGTAAAAAACATCGTATTCTCTTTCAACCTCGTGGATGGTTTGAAGTTAAGTTCAACGGATATCTTCAACATCGATTATTTCTGGAAGAGATCCATAATTGCGGCAATCGGTACGGATCTGTTTGCGGAATATTTCGGCATTAAGGATGATGATATCTTTGTTACAGCCCTGCTTCAGGATCTGGGAATACTCATCCTCCATTCCAATTATCACGATGAATATTCAAGATTAATCGAAGAAAAGAACCGTACGAGAATACCTATTGAAGTCCTGGAAAAGAGGAAATTCGGATTCAGCCATCAGGATCTTTGTTCCGAAGCGTTGCAACAATGGGGGTTGCCGGAAAACATCTACCTGCCGATCAGGCATCACCATAACTACAAGAACGCTCCTGAAGAATATCGTCAAGCGGCAAGGATTCTCTACTTATCGAATGCCTTGTCATCAATCTACAGCGACATTGAATCTTACGAAAAAATCAAGCACTTTTCCGGCATAATCAAGAACGATCTGGATATTTCCGACTCGGTTCTGGAATCGCTTGTCGACCGGGGAGGAGGAAGGGTCATCGAGATATGCTCAAAGTTCGAGATGCCTTCTGGAGACATCAAGCCGCTGGCTACATTGTTGCAGGAGGCAAACGAAGGCCTGAGCGCCTTGAACCTCTCCTACGAGAAACTCTTGGAGGAATATAAAAAGGAAAAGATGCAGGCGGAAATGCTGACCCTGGAGCTGAAAGCGACAAACGACAAGTTGAATAAGGCAAATCAAAAACTGAGGGAAGCCGCAGACCATGATTTTCTGACCGGCCTCTACAATCGCAGATTCCTCGTTGATTTTATCGAAAAGGAGTTGCATCGGGTGGAGAGATACGGTGAGAACCTTTCGATTATGATTTTTGATATTGATTACTTCAAGGTGGTAAATGACACCTATGGTCACCAGAATGGTGACCTTGTGTTGAAGGCGGTGTGCGTAAGGGCTACGGAGATCAAACGGACTACGGATCTGCTTGCCCGCTATGGCGGTGAGGAATTTGTCATGGTCATGCCCCGGACGAATCTTGATGGGGCGACCGCGATAGCTGAGCGGCTGAGAAAGGCCATTGAAGGGATGGATAGCCCCATTGATGGCCATATGTTGAAGATGACCATTAGTATCGGGGTTTCAACCTGCGGTCCTTACTCGAAGAACATGACGTTTTCCAGGCTTTTCGAACTGGCGGATCAGGCGCTCTACAACGCCAAAGAGTCGGGGAGAAACAGGGTGGTGACAGCGGAAGTCACGTTATAACAATTCACCGAAATGGTGTTCGAAAACGACAAAAAGTATCAAGCTAGCCGGAATTACCTTGATTCAGTGTATGATAACTTTTTTTGCTTGTTGTCTTGGGTTGAATAACTGTGCACCAGGTTGCGGGCCTGCAACCTCGATCCTGTTTCTTCCTAATTTCTTTGCTGCATAGAGTGCTACATCAGCTTTTTCTATGAGGGCAGTCCCGTTGTTTTCGTCCAGTTTTCCGGCAATTCCGGCACTGACCGTTACCTTGCCGACTACAGGAAATGAAAACTCTTCAATTGCAATCCGTATCTTTTCCGCAAGAACCCTGGCTCCATCAATGCTGGTTTCGGGACAGAGAATAATGAACTCTTCGCCTCCGTAGCGCGCAAATACATCAACCTTTCTCAGCAATCCGCCGACAACTTGCGCAGCCGTCATGAGAACGCCATCTCCAATGTTATGCCCATACGTGTCGTTTATATTTTTGAAATGATCGATGTCCATCATGATCAGTGAAAGAGGCCGTGCATAACGTCTGGACTTTTCAATTTCGAACCCCATGATCTCAAAAAGCTTTCTCCGGTTGTAAATATTTGTCAGATGGTCTGTCTCCGAAATCTCACGCAGTTTTTCCTCAAAGCGCTTGCGTTCCGCAACCTCAAACATGAGTAATTGATTGACTTCCGCAAGATCAGCTGTCCGCTCTTGAACTCGCATTTCCAGTTCATCATGGGCTTTCTGCAACTCTTCCTGCGCTTCCTTGCGCTCGGTAATGTCTTCAATGACGCTATCCATCCACTGGATATTTCCATGTTCATCATGATGCACAGTAGCAGTAACCGAGCACCAGATAGGTGTTCCATCCTTTTTTTTCAATGCCAGTTCCAGGTCTTTCACAAAACCGTGAGAATGTATCTCCTCCAGAATTTTTTTCCTGTCTTCAATACTTTGGTACAGATCGGAAGCTGCTGTTTGCATGAATTCATCTGCGGAATCGTAACCAAATATTTTTACCATTGCCGGATTAACCTTGATGAAGATCCCCCAGTCAGACGGATTTTTCCGGTAAACGCCGATTGGCACGTTGTCGAAAAGTGTTCGAAATTTTTTCTCACTTTTGATGAGAGATCTTTGGGTTTCGATAACACGAAGAGACTGTTCTGCCAAGTCGGAGATGAATCGCACCAGCGTCTTGTCGTAGTCAACGATATATTCGACCTTTTCGTTGCTGAAAACCGGCATGCGATCCAGCGCCTCGAGGTAGCTGTCCAGGTCGAATCCGAACTCATGGGCCTGATTGATGAAATATTCCCGATCAATAACCTCTCCGTCAAACCAGAACTGAGTCAGGAACAGCGTTGCCAGATGCCGGCCTGATACTATGATCGGCATGGCGATATGCCAGATCCCGTTATTGCACCGGTATTGATACACCTCCTTGTCCAGGTGGTCATTAACGAGGTTGTCGCTGATTCGGCACTGCTCCAGTGAACGTGCATTGACCCGGTGAAAGAAGGTGCAGATGCCCGGCCAACCGGCCGTGACGAGAATGGAGCCATCAATGGCATCAGCAATCGACATCTGCAATCCGTTGGCGTTGAAATTCGAGTCGGCCAGTTTTTGGATTATGGACATGTCGAGGAGATCGGAAAGGCGGTATTCACTCATGTGCTGAATTCTCCCGGTGGATGTTGCATTCTATTCTATTAACCATCGACCGAGCATTCCTGCCATCGACTATTGCACTCTGCGATTCGGCTGCGCAGAAACCTGGAGCGTGTGACACGAAATATCATGTTTTGCCGGTCTCCTATCCTTTACGCAACCTTGAACCAAGTTGCAGTCTGTTCAAGAGTGCCGGCCAGTTTCGCGAAATCCGTTGCAAGCTTTTGCACTTGGTCGGAAGCCGTTTCCGTTGTCCGGGTTCCTCTGGCAATATTTTCAATACTCTTTGAAATTTCAGAGGTTACTACCGACTGTTCTTCGGTAGCCGAGGCGATCGAGTCGATCATGTCCAGACCTTTTCTGGATATATCAACGATATGTTCCAGGGCGCTTCTTGCCTCTTCGGCCTTTTGCAGGCCGCCGTCCACCTCTTTCTTGCTGGTCATCATTGATGTTATGGACAATGCGGTATCCTCTTGGATCGTGGTGATCATGCCGCCAATTTCTCGTGTTGCCCGGGCGGTCCGTTCCGCCAGGGCGCGAACCTCATCCGCCACAACGGCAAATCCTCTCCCGTGTTCACCTGCGCGGGCCGCCTCGATTGCGGCATTCAGCGCCAGGAGATTGGTCTGCTCAGCCACGTCATTTATGGTTTCGACGATATCACCGATCTGCCTGCTCGACTGGCCGAGTTTGCCGATGGTGACCGACGAATTCTCTACCGATTCGACGATCTTCCGCATTTCCTTCATAACCTCTTCTACTGTCTCGAAACCTCTCTGGGCTGCCTGGTTTGTTTCCTGAGAAGTTTTAGAGGCCTGATCGGCGGTGCTTGCGACATCACCTAATGTTTGCGACATCTCAACAACCGCGCTTGCAACCTGTTCCGTCTGGGTGGTCTGATCATGGGCGCTTGAATTCAGTTCTTCGATCGTGGTCAGCATCACCTGCGAACTCTCCGTCAGGGTATGGGTCATGTGGTTGACCTCGCCTGAAAATTCGCGGAGTTTATCGATGATCCGTTTCATGGCAGAGAAAAGTTTGCCGATCTCTTCGTTGCTTTTGACATTGATGTTCTGTCTGAGATCTCCGTCGGCGATCTTTTCCAGTGCCTGCAAGGCATACCAGAGGGATTTGCAGGCTACGGTCTTGACGGTGAAATGCGCAAGCCAGAAACCCAGAATAAGGCTGAACAGCATAACCCCAATAGTAAGGCATTGCATAAAAGTGTTTCCTGTTTGCCATGACTGGTAAAGGGAAAACGCACCCATGCAGATGCTAAAAGAAAAAAGCATACCAACCAGGATAAACATTTTCGTCGCTAAGCCTAATCCATAAAACCAATTCTTGATCACGGTTTACTCCTAATTATTCATTATATTTGACTACATAAAATATTAATTACTACTTTTTGTAATTCAGTTTCAAGATATCGGGCTTTCCGCTGTTGGTCCTTAACAACGAGTAAGTATTTTGTGGGTCGCATGTTCGCTCAATAATAGGTGTCCGCATTGCTTACGAAAGTTAGATTTTTCCGAAGGTTTCATTTTTTGCGGTTCGTGATTCGGTTGCTCGGTGTGCCTTGTGTAATATGGTCAGGTGATAATCTTCCGACGGTGGCGAACGACACTGTTCTCCAGCTCAACCTCGGCAATGATCTTTTCGGCTTCATCACTGGTCAGGCCGATGCCGGGCCGGTTTCCCATCCAGTAAGTAAAATTATCTTTGGGCGGGTCGAGTGGTTCGGGCAGTGCCGGTCCCGGGATGTAGCGGCCATTAAGATAAAGGACGGCCTTGTATATTCCATCTTCCTTGCCGATGGCGAACTCGGCCTTCATGCCGTTGTTGAGAATCTTGGTCAACACGGTGCGCTTAAAGATCATCGCAATTTTGAGTCCGGAACTCACTGTCAATCGGTTCGTAAACTGCCGGGGCGATCATTTCTTCGTTTGATACGTATTTCAACATAAGTGCTGTATCTCCTTGAAAACATAAACTTATTAATAGAATTTATATCAGGTTTGCACAACCTTCGCTTCGCAGTAACTAATGATTGTGTGGCTTAGGCGTTAGCAAATCACATGCCAATAAAACTAATGCTGGTTGGGTTGCGGGCTAAGTTAATTAAGTTACAGGGTGATTATCTATCCGAAGCGTAGCCGGCTGCGTCAATAATCCGGGCAATTGCCGGATATTTGAGATGGCGACAAAAGCTATGAATGGTAAAGGCCATGAAATGGTCAACATCTTGACTAAAATGGCTGTAGGCATGTCGACAGCCCTGATGCAGCTCAAGCACCACGGCTGCTCCGTGCTGGTAGGGGATCTAGCACGTCTGTTTTCGCGGTGGGCCTTACCAGTTTTCACATCGACCAGGTGCATATTGATCGGGGCATGGCGGTAACTTTAGCACTTGAACTTTCGAATGTTTCAATTAATACTTAATATAAGTAATGATGTTTGTTATTATTTTGTTCTTTTCTTTGTTGTGCAAAATATTGACACAATTGTGCCAATATTTATCTCGACAAGGGCATAGGCGTCAAATTTTTGAGATATGCCAGGGGGGTGGAGATGTTCAACTTGGGGAAAAGCAATGGGGGGCAATATAACGGACTTCATTGATAGGAAGGCGGCAGGAGCGAAGCCGGTTTCATTCGACAAGTTCTTGCCGTAAGCGGTTTGTTATGCGTTCGGATCGCCAAAGACAAGAGTGGCGAAGCAGGCAAGCCCGCTTCGCCACGAGAAGCAGCACATTCAGTTGATTCGTTTTCAGCCGGCGGTCTCCGGGGCTTTACGCAACCTTGAACCAGGTTGCGGTTTGTGCGAGGCTGGCGGCTAATTTTGTGAAATCTTTTGCAAGCGTCTGCACCTGATCTGAAGCCGTTTCCGTTGTCCGGGTTCCCCTGGCAATATTTTCTATGCTCTTAGAAATTTCCGCTGTTACTACCGATTGCTCTTCGGTAGCCGAGGCGATCGAATCGATCATATCCAGACCTTTTCTGGAAATATCAACGATATGTTCCAGGGCGCCTCTTGCCTCTTCGGCCTTTTGCAGGCCGCCGTCCACCTCTTTTTTGCTTGTCATCATGGATGATACGGAAAGCGCGGTATCCTGCTGGATCATGGTGATCATGCCGCCGATTTCTTTTGTTGCCTTGCCGGTCCGTTCCGCCAGGGCGCGAACCTCATCCGCCACAACGGCAAATCCTCTCCCGTGTTCACCGGCGCGGGCCGCCTCGATTGCAGCATTCAGCGCCAGGAGATTGGTCTGCTCCGCCACGTCATTGATGGTTTCGACGATATCACCGATCTGCCTGCTCGACTGGCCGAGTTTGCCGATGGTGACCGACGAATTCTCTACCGATTCGACGATCTTCCTCATCTCCGTCATAACCTCTTCAACTGTCTCGAAACCTCTCTGGGCCGCCTGGTTGGTTTCCTGAGAGGTTTTCGAGGCCTGGTCGGCGGTACTGGCGACATCACCCAATGTTTGCGACATCTCGATGATCGCGCTTGCGACCTGTTCCGTCTGGGTGGTCTGATCATGGGCGCTGGTATTCAGTTCTTCGATCGTGGTCAGCATTACCTGCGAACTCTCCGTCAGGGTATGGGTCATGTGGTTGACCTCACCTGAAAATTCCCGGAGTTTATCGATGATCCGTTTCATGGCGGAGAAAAGCTTGCCGATCTCTTCGTTGCTTTTGACATTGATATTCTGCCTGAGATCCCCGTCGGCGATTTTTTCCAGCGCCTGCAAGGCATACCAGAGAGATTTACACGCTACTGTCTTGACGGAGAAGTGAGATAGCCAAAGACAGAATATCCAGCTGACTATCATGATACCGATAGTCACATAGCGGAAGGTATCAAACAGATTCGTCCAATTGGAGATGATCTCCGGATTCACATGGTATTTGCTCGACATTTCCATAAGAATGTCTCCCATTCTCCATGCCTGATACAGGGAAACCGCGCCCAGCAATGTGCCGCAGAACATCGCAAAACCAATGGAAATGAACATTTTTGTCGCGAGACCGAGGCTGTAAAACCATGACTTGATCATAAATTTGCTCCTTGGATTTCTGTTGTTTATATGATGTTGCTGCCGGCTTGGCCGGACTTACGCGTCTCTACATGTTTTCCGTATTGCTAAGTTGTCTTTTCGACAGATCCAGGAAAAATTAAAGCGGTTTTTTATGCGACAATTTGATTTGAGATTTAACATAATGTATAACCATCGAAAAGAATGGCCTGGCGATAATAGTCAAAAATGCTTTAAACGGGTGCTGTCCGGCCAATACAACAAAGTCGGAAAAAAGGAGTTCACATGCTAAGAAAACTGTTTGTTGCGCTTGTTATGGTGGTGTTGCTGGCCGGTATGGTCCTGGCCGCGGGGAAACACAATCCCGTGGTACTGATGGAAACCAATCTGGGAAACGTGAAGCTGGAGTTGTTCGAAAAGGAAGCTCCGGTCAGCGTCAGGAGTTTTCTGGAGTACACCAAGAGCGGATTTTACAACGGCACCATTTTCCATCGTGTTATTCCGGGCTTCATGATCCAGGGGGGCGGGTTCAGCACGGAATTCAAACAGAAAGCCACCAGGGCGCCGATTAAAAACGAGGCTGCCAACGGATTGAAAAATCTGCGCGGCACCCTGGCCATGGCTCGCACCGGCAACCCCGACAGCGCAACGGCCCAGTTTTTCATCAATGTGGTCAATAACGATATGCTCAATCGTCCAAATCCTGACGGCTATGGCTATGCCGTGTTCGGTAAAGTGATTGAGGGAATGGATGTAGTTGACAAAATCAGTGCGGTCAAGACCGGTTTTTATAGCGGTTTTCAGGATGTACCGGTAAACCAGGTGCGTATTATATCCATCAAGGTAATCAAGTAGGTTGAGTAGTGCAAGGGCAAGGAAAACTGACGTGAAATCGTTTTTCGTTGCCCTACTCGATTTTTTCTTTCCCCCGCTCTGTCATGTCTGTAAAAAATTTATCGCTGATGCGGGTGTGTTGCATGTCTGCTCCTCCTGCCGGGAGCAGATGCCTGTCCCGGCTCATCCGCTCTGCACGGTCTGCGGTATCCCGTTTGACGGGGCGGGGGACGATCACTGCTGTTCCTCCTGCCTGAAAAGCCCACCCAGTTTCGATGCCGCCCGCGCTGCAATCATCCACGACGGCCCCGGTCGCAATTTGATCCATGCTTTCAAATATAACGCTAAAACACATCTGCGCCGTCCTCTGGCGCTTTTGGCTGTGGAAAATGTAACGGATTTTGTCGCTGCCCGACGCCCCGATCTGATCATCCCGGTTCCTCTGCATGTCAAGCGCCTGCGGAGCCGTGGTTTTAATCAGGCGGTGCTGTTGGGAGAAATGCTGGCGCGGGAATGGTGCATTCCGCTGCACCGGCGGGCTATGAAGCGGGTGCGCTGGACGGAGCCGCAAATCAATCTAACCGCTGACCTGCGCCGCAAGAACGTCAAGGGCGCATTTTGCGTTTCCGACGCTGCCTTGGTGATTGGCAAGCGGGTGCTGTTGGTGGATGACGTTCTAACCACTGGCAGTACGGTGGAAGAGTGTTCAAAAATGCTCAAGAGGGCAGGGGCGGCAGAGGTGCTGGTTGTCACCGTGGCTCGGGCGCTCGGATGAATTTGACATGAAAAAGAGGACACGGATTTGTTTGAGATGCATGAATGAGAATGTTTTATTTTGTTGACAAAATAGGTGTATTCTCGTAACTCTTCTGCTGAATTGTTCACTAACAAGGGGGGGAACCATGCGCCTGACAACCAAAAGCCGTTACGGTCTTCGCGCAATGTTTGATATTGCCTATCACTGCGGCACTGCACCGGCGCAGATTCAGGACATCTCGCGACGTCAGGAGATTTCACCGAGATATCTGGAACAGATTTTTCAGAACCTGAAACGGGCCGGCATTCTCAAAAGCAAGCGTGGACCCCAGGGCGGCTATTTTCTGGCCAGAACTCCCGACAAAATCACGGTGCTGGAGATTCTCAATGCAACCGAACAGGACGTATTGCTGGTCGAGTGCGGCGGGACAACAGTAAAAAAAACAAAGCGCATTACCGAGTGCCCTTTTGAGGGAAACTGCGTTACCCAGACAGTGTGGGAAGATGCCAGTACGCTCCTGAACAACCTGTTCGCGGGCATTACGCTGCAAAATCTCTGCGAACGGGGCCAGGCCATGGGCATCAAACGGGAGCAGGAGCACCGCTTCATGTACTACATCTGACGTATTTCCTATCTCAGTAAAAACTCGAAATCTTCCCGCGACAGTCCGGCTCCAGCGCTCGCGGTCCCTTCCTCCAGTATTGCCCTGTACAACTTCTGCTTCTGTTCCTTGAGAAGCATCATCTTTTCCTCGATTGTATGTCGCATGACCAGTCTCGTAACGGTGACGCGCCGGGTCTGGCCGATGCGGTGGGCGCGGTCGGATGCCTGGTTTTCAACGGCCGGGTTCCACCAGGGATCGAGGTGATAGACATAGGTGGCGCGGGTGAGGTTGAGCCCTTTGCCTCCGGCTTTGAGGCTGATCAGAAAAACCAGTGGAGTAGCGGAGTTCTGGAAGGTTTGCACCAGTTTCTTGCGTTGCGGCGCGGGTGTGGAGCCGTCCAGGCGCAGGCAGGAAAAATGATGGCGTTTGAGGCCGGCCTCCACAATGTCGAGATAGGATGTGAACTGGGAAAAAACCAGCGCGCTATGTCCTTCATCGCGCAGTTCCGCAAGCTGCTCCACCAGAAAATCCAGTTTTGGAGAGCTGTCCGGTGCTCCGGCCAGTGCCAGTGACGGTGCCAGGCAGATCTGGCGCAAGCGCAGCAGGGCGGTCAGTCCGATTATACGGGCCTGACCGGGTGAGCGGCTGGCAAAGGCTTCGTCGATCTGGCCGCGCACCTCTTCGATGGTGCGCTGGTACAGCGCCTTTTGCCGGGGCGACAGATCCAAGTGGATGTCGGTCTCGATCTTGTCCGGCAACTCTTCGGCGATCAGCTGTTTGTTGCGGCGAAGTACAAAGGGCCGCGTACGTCGTAGCAGCATGTCGGTGCCTCCCTGTCCACGGTTGGCGATTGTGCTTCTGAACTGCTCCGGGGTTCCCAGAAGGCCGGGCAGGCAGAGGTCCATGATGGAAAAGTATTCTTCGATGCGGTTTTCCACCGGTGTTCCGGTCAGCGCCAGCTTGAAGGTTCCTGCCAGCCGCCGGGCAGCGCTGGTGGTGGCGGCCTGGAGGTTTTTGACCAGCTGGGCTTCGTCAAAAATGATGATATTAAAACGAAGATCGGCCAGTTTTTCGATGTCGCGTTGGATGATGCCGTAACTGGTCAGGATGATGTCGAAACGGTTGAAATCGTCGCTGGAGCGCCCCGGACCGCTGTAGATCAAAAGCGAAGCAGCGGGGAAAAAACGGGCAATCTCGCTTTCCCAGTTAAAGAGCAGTGACGGTGGCACCACGATCAGGTGCGGGGTATCCGGCGCGCAAGCATTGGCAATAGTATTGTCGGCGATGCCAGCCAGCAGGGAAATGCCCTGGACGGTTTTGCCCAGCCCCATGTCATCCGCCAGGCAGGCCCCGAAACGGTGCTCGTAGAGGAAAGCGAGCCATTGGTAACCATCGCGCTGATAGGGACGCAGGCTGGCGATCAGCCCGGACGGCAGGGGGCGCTGCGGAATGGTCTCAAAGTTTAGCAGGCTATCCAGCACCTTGGCATCCTGTGGCGCCAAACGTACGG
>WSSedB1CaDRAFT_10000225_pt1 | contig 26370 bp, 24 predicted proteins | sample WetSurSB1Cattail_FD_9460 | JGI IMG/M metagenome (IMG submission 9460)
GGATATGTATCGCTCGTTAACGCAAAGCTGGAAGATGGAAAACTTGCAGAATGCAGTGAGCGGACTGAAATGTGGGCGTGGAAACACCCTCATCAGGACGGTTCCATTACCTACACTAAAATGACTGGTAAAATTGTTTTCGACGATGTTGACTTCGGCTACGAAGACGATGAACTAGTCCTGCATAACATAACGCTGGAGGCTGAACCTGGGCAGAAAGTTGCACTTGTCGGTGCGACTGGAGCCGGCAAAACGACAATCACAAATCTTATCAACAGGTTCTACGACATTGCAGACGGAAAGATCAGGTATGATGACATCAATATCAACAAAATCAAAAAGTCTGATCTGCGCAGATCTCTCGGCGTCGTCCTTCAGGATGTAAATCTGTTTACCGGAACAGTTATGGATAATATCAGATACGGAAAGCTCGACGCGACGGATGAGGAATGTATTGCAGCAGCAAAACTTGCGAACGCGGACAATTTCATCCGTATGCTTCCTGAAGGATACAATACCGTTCTTGAAGGAGACGGCAGCGGACTTTCGCAGGGGCAGCGGCAGCTTGTTTCCATTGCACGGGCTGCGGTCGCGGATCCGCCTGTTATGGTTCTCGACGAAGCAACCTCCTCTATTGATACACGGACCGAAGCCATTGTCCAGAAGGGTATGGACGCGCTTATGAACGGGAGGACGGTATTCGTTATAGCGCACCGGCTTTCAACAGTCCGCAATTCTGACATCATCATGGTGCTTGACCATGGACGTATTATTGAAAGGGGCAGTCATGACGAACTGATTGCCCAGAAGGGAAAATACTACCAGCTGTATACAGGCGCATTTGAACTCGACTGAATCTGTCAGATTTAAAAACAAAGCCCCGGCAGACAAAATGCCGGAGCTTTTGTATAATTAAAAAGATGCAGATTATTTTGTCAATTTTGCTTTTTGCCATAGCAGCATCCCTTACAGGTTATTCCGTCTATGCATTAAAAAACCGTACACTGCCGCAGATAGCAGTTTCGTTTTCCCGGTTGATGAGTGCGCTTGCAGTATATGCTGCAGGCTATGCGTGTGAACTACTTTCCACGACGCTTACTCATATGGTGTTCTGGAGCACTGTGCAGTATCTCGGAATATCGTTTATTCCTTTTTTATGGATTACACTGACCACGAAGTATATAGACGCACCGTTTATCAGAAACAAAACTGTACGAAGCATACTTGTGTTTTTTTCCTGCGTCATACTTTTCGGTGCTCTTACAGATCCGTGGCTTCACCTGAAATATGCTTCCGTAGCAATCGAAACAGAACCGGGATTTCCTGTCCTGGCATTTACCCCCGGGCCGCTGTATTATTTTCTGAATATATATATGCTGTTTTCATTCATAGTCGGGATCATTCTCCTTGTGTATTCGCTGTTGTCGACTGGCAGAACTTTCAGGACAACGCTGCTTCTCATAACAGCCGGTTCAAGCCTGCCGTTTATCGACTATATGCTGTATCTCGCAGGCATAAAAATTCCCGGCATAGACACAATACCGTTTTGTATGTTCTTTTCGGTACTTTGTTCCGGATTTGCAATTTTTTCAGAAAAGCTTCTTGATGCCGCACCAGTCGCACGCTCTCTTGTTTTTTCAATAATGGCGGATGCAGTTATTGTAGTTGACCACCGGAATAACATAACAGATTACAACAATGCAGCTGTAAAACTCTTTCCCTGCATTACAGAAGGCATACTTCCTGTTCCTGATCTGTTTAAAGTGACGGGGACTTCCGGAGAAACTGACTTTGAGACAGATATTCTCTATGCCGGAGAAAAACGCCGGTACAGCTGCAAAGTAACACATATGCCTGCCGTACAGGGGCAGCACGAAACACAGGGAAATATACTTCTTTTTAAAGATATTACGGATTCAGTCCTTCTTCTCAGGCAGATGGAAGAATTAGCCGCAATAGATCCGCTTACCGGACTTTACAACCGGCGTTATTTTATAGCTCAGGCAGAACAAGCAATAGCGGCACTGAAACAGACAAACGGTGTTCTGTCGTTTATTATTGCAGATCTTGATCTGTTCAAACAGATAAACGATACCCGCGGACACCTTGCAGGAGATAAAGCAATACAGGCGGCAGCAGCCGTATTTACAGCTACCGTACGCCCTCCAAATATTGCAGCACGGTTCGGCGGCGAAGAATTTATATGCCTGCTCCCCGGAGCAGATGCGGCTGAGGCGTTCGATATTGCTGAAAAAGTCCGCTGCGGAATAGCACAAATCCCCTTCCCTTCCGGCGGAAATCAGAATGCAGCAGTTCCCGAGTCCGGTTTACAGACAAAAAAAGAACAGAAACCATACATAACAGCAAGTTTCGGTATTGCGTCTGCCGCTGCCGCAGAAGATGAACAGCTGATAACAACCCTTGCTTCCCGTGCGGACAAGGCGTTGTATAAATCAAAGAATTTGGGCCGCAACCGTACTACAATCGGATAAAAGAAAAACACAGCAGTCTCCTGTTCAAAAATAAATCATTTACCTGCTTGACAGGTTATCACTTGATAACTACAATTAGGTATCAAGTGATAACATTACCATAAGGAGATACTTATGATGACAACAAAAGAAAAAATACTGCAGGAATCAATGAAACTTTTTTCGACGTACGGCTTTCATGCAGTATCAATCCGCACGATTGCAAAAGAAGTCGGAGTCGAAAGCAGCGCTCTGTACAAACATTTTACAAGCAAACAGGCGATTTTCGATGCCATTGTGCAGGAGTCTAAAACCCGCTTTCTGAAGAAATACGAAGAAATGAAAATACCTGAACTGAAAACCGCAGAAGATATCAAGGATATGTGCATCAGAATGTTCTTATATCAGACACAGGATTCATGGGTTACGATGTTCCGGCGGATGCTGATAATTGAGATGTTCTGCAACGATGAAGCGGCAGCTGTTTACAGGCAGATATTCGTAGATATGCCGCTTACCTACCAGAAAAATATATTTGAGTCGCTTATCACACAGGGAAAAATTGCAGGTGCAGACCCGGAGGTAATGGCGCTCGAACTGTATTCGCCGTTCTTTTTATATCATCTGGTTCCTGATGACATGCAGAAACAGGAACCGGTATTGCGTGCGCACGTTGAAAATTTTATTAAGACATATATGGGGGACTTACAATGAACGGATATCCGCTGATTACCAGAAAGGCTGTACAGGAAAACAAAGTACTGAAAAATTTACAAAAACAATCGCTAAAAGGCCATAAAAACGGCTGGGGAATGTTTCCAAGGGCAAGAATAGGAAAAATTGCGAAATTGCGGGACCACGACAGTTTTCTTGATTTTACTGAAGGTTGCGAAAAAGCAGAAAAACCTGTACAGACGGCAGAAGAATTATCTGTACAGGATATTGAAAAAACAGGGCTCTGCGGATTAAGCGGCAGCGGCTTCCCTGTGTATAAAAAACTGGGGGCAGTAATCGCCTCAAACGCAGAAAACAAATTTCTGATTATTAACGGCGTTGAATGCGATCCGGGGCTGCTCCATGATGGGTGGCTTTTCAGTCATAAATCAGGTGAACTGGAAAAAGGAATCGCACTTCTCGATAAACTCATCGGATTCCGGAAAATCAGTATTGCCGTAAAATCAAAACCGGCTTGTATGGACAGCAGATATGAGATTCACATAGTTCCGGACCGATACCCTGCGGGTGCTGAAAGGCTGCTCATCAGAGAAATCTTGGGGACACGGCTTTCCCCGGACGATATTCCCGCAGAGAAGGGAATTCTTGTGCTGAACATGCAGACAGTTTACGCAATTTCCAAAAGTACGGCTGAAAAAAAATCCGTACAGACACGATTCCTTACCGTACTGAATCTTATGAAAGGAGAAGCTGTTGTTGTCCACGCAGAAACCGGTGCTTCAATCATCGGTACAGCACTGAATGTATTTCCCGACTGCGCCGGAATGACGGTATATCACGGCAGCGGTGTCATGTCGGCAGAAAAGACTGAAACAGCAGACAGGATAACATGCAAAACAAATCTGATTGCCTGCGGACCTGAAATTTCCTATACCGAAGAACAGGCATGCAGAAAATGCGGAAAGTGTTCGCATAACTGCCCGATGAAGCTGAACGTATCGAAAATGGTTCAGAAAGCGGAACAGAAAGACACAGCAGACATTGCAGCATATAATCCGGGATTATGTATGCAGTGCGGTACGTGCACGTATTACTGTGCGGCAGGAAAAAATGTCATGGGAGTCATCTCGTCACTACGGGAGCAGGTGCAGTAAGAAAAGGATTAAAAAAGAAACGAAAAAGGCTGCTCCCGGAATTATCCGCAGGGCAGCCTTTTTCGTTTCTTTTTTTAATTCTGCAGAAGTTTAAAGCCCCTTCTGCATGCATTTTTTTTATTCTTCCGCAAACTGACCGACCAGTTCCGGAAAATCGTAACTTTTTTCTACAAAGTAACGGAGATCAAAATCTTCGTGCGTAACGACTATGAGAATCGTGGCGTGCACGGCAAGGTACTCAGAAATCGCCTTCATAACATGCAGGCGGGTTTCAAAATCGATGTGTGCAAACGGTTCGTCAAGGAGCAGGATGTCGGGTTTTGCCGTAAGCGCACGGGCAATGTCCATGCGCTTCATTTCGCCGGACGACAGCGACTGCGGATATGCATCCAGATGTGCGCTTGTAAGCCCGACTTTCTCAAGGTTGGCGGCCAGTTCCTCAACCGTTCCGCCGGAACCTGCTGCGGCAATCTGCCGGAACGAGTCCCTGATGCTGAGATCGGGGAAGAAGGAAAAGCGCGAATCCTGCTGTACGACAGTCATGCGGCGGCGGAACGGCTTGAATGCCGCAGGATCCCTGCCCGATTCGCCGGGTTTGAGCGCGACAAGATCAGAACCCTCCATGATTATGCGGCCTTTAGTACCGTCCATCAGGCGGAGGATTGCCTTAATCATGCTTGACTTTCCGCAGCCGGACGGGCCGGTAATGCCGTAAATCGTCGACCGCTCGAAGACAAGGTTAAGCCCTTTGAAGGCGGTAAAAGTACGTTCTCCGAAAATACCGCGTTTGAAATAGGTCTGCGACACGTTCTGCAGTTCAATCGCAGTCCCCGACGCGCCCTTCTTTGCTTCCGGCTTTTCGTAGCTTTCCATTTCGGGAAGGCTGTCCAGACGCTGGATGTTGCCGTCTTTAAGTATAAAGGCCTGGTCGAGGGTAAGTTTCTTGATAAAGTCGAGGTCGTGGCTCACCATAAGGAATGTCTTATCTTCTGCAGAGAGGATTTCCTTATTGAGGAATTCCACAAAGTGCCTGCGGAGGTTGCGGTCGAGATTGACCGTCGGTTCATCCAGAAGAATGAGGTTGCCGCTGCGCGACAGGAGTATCATCAAAGTAATACGCTGCATCTCGCCGCCGGAAACTTCATCCGGGTAAAGCCGGGCAAAAGCATCGAAATCAAGAGCAAAATAATCATTGAGCCGCTGTTCGATGATAGACTTGCAGCCGGGCGCAAGCAGGGCGAGATTCTGGTCGAGCGTAAGCGCGGGATTCATGACCTGTGCGGTTTCGGCAGGTACGAAGACGAGACCGGACTGCGCAATCTGCGACCACGAATCGAAGTCAAGCTTACGCCCGTCCGAGTAAGCGTCAAAGCCGTTTACTTTCATCCCGCCGCCGAAAGTAAAAATCTGAGTGGACAGGATACCGGCGATGGACTTCAGAAACACCGATTTACCGGTGCCTGTTGGCCCCATGATGACGGCCGACGCTCCCGACTCTATAGAGAAGTTGCAGTCCCTGAGAAGCAGGCGCCTGCCGAGATGTATCGAGAATTTATGAAGCGATATAGGCGTCATTCCGTTTCCTCCTTGCTGTCGTTCAACATAAGCAGAAAAGCGACACTGATGGTTATAAGCATGATAGACGGCAGCCAGAAAAGAATTGGTTCGCCGCCCTCGAACAAAGCGTCGCGGTGCGCAGCAATCAGAGCGCCGGGACTCAGATGAGCCGGCGTGCCGTAACTGCCGAAACCGAGCTGAATAATAAAACCGAACGAGCAGTCAAGTACGAGCGTTTTAAGCAGGATGCCGGCTGCCACGCGTTTGAGTGTGTTGCGCATCAGGGCGGTGTTCATCAGCACGGCAAGAATACGCTGCTTTGTAAAACCGTAAGAACGGAAAGACAGGCTGTATTTCCGGTTATAGAGGTCGGACAGCGGAATGTCTATACTCCGGACAGCCTCGGGCAGTGTCGTCACTGTCGCCGCAAGCACGAATACGATAAGGGACATCGTCGTCGAAGCTGCGCTGGAATGGCGGGCCAGATAGCCGGACACCGGGGCGTAGCAGAACAGTGCCACAAGGATAGAAGGAATTGATTCGACAGCGTTGAGGACGTTCGAAAACCCCCGCCCTACCCGTATCGACAGGACGCTGATGTAGCCGAGTGAGACACTGAGCAGCATCGCAAACAGCATGGTCGCCACAAGGGTGATAGAGAGTTCGCGGAACGACAGGAAAAGAGAATGAAGATAGCCTGACTCGACAAGACTGACGGGCACAAGACCTTCAAAAACCTCGGATGGCACCCAGGCAAGCGCAAGGGGTAATGCCAAAACTATGAGGCAGACAATTCTGAGAATATTATATAGCTTTTTCATACCACCTCGGATAAATCAGGAACAGAATGGTTTTTACAAGGAAAGCCACGACTGCGTTTACGCACAAAAGAATAAAAACGGAAGCTACAAGCAGATCGGTGTTCGTTGCAAGTAATGCGTCGAGCAGTGTACTGCCCAGGCCGGGGAAAGAGAATACAATCTCCGCGATGGTTACAGAGCCAATGATGGCCGGCACCTTGCCCGCGAGATACGGAATAAACCGCGGCAGACTCGAGGAAAAAAGATATCCTGAATAGGTTCCCGGCCTCGGGAAAAAACGACCAAGACCGTGTCCCAGTGTCGAGAACACAATCGCGTGCGTCGTCTCCACCTGGCTGAGCATGTCGGTTTTGAGAAAGTTCGTAGCATCCCAGGAAAGACCGCCCAGCACAACGGTGATGAAGGCGATAATCGGAAACGGGGCATCGCTGCCAAAAGCATTTGCAAGAACCCAGAATCCCACGAACAACGGCACAGCAGCGAGGATGGAGGTAAACAGACTTAAGACTCCGTCGAGACGCTCCTGTCCGGTGTGTCCGTGATGCCTCGCCAGATACCGGCCGGTTACGGCATAAGCCGATCCCGCGAGGGCGATAAGGGTGAGGATAATGAGCGCCATCAGGGCAAGCGGCAGCGTAACTGCCGCACCCGAGGCAATAATCCGTCCGGAGCTGAACCCCGGATGGGCAGTAGAAAAATCTTCAGAACCGGAGACCAGAAGAAAGAAAGACCGTACAGTCTCTCCATAGCTTTCTATCGGCGCGCCGATAGAAAGCAGGTAAAATCCGGAGAGTATTACAGTTCCCGCCACGGCGAACACAATGCCGTGAATGAGAAATTCCCGAACTAAAAAGCGCAAGAAACGCATACGGGCTACTCCTTAAATTTCCAGTTTTCAACTGAAAGGAAGGGGTTGTCGGTAGCAATTGCAACGTTCTCAAGACCACGGGAATACACGTCCTTTTCAAGGGAACAAAGGTACAATGCAGGTGAGAGGTCGCATATCATCCGGTTAAGCTGGAGCGTGAGGTCGACCCATTTGGCGGTGACGACTTCCTTTTCCCATGAGTCGAACAGTGCGTTCAATTTACTGTCGGCCAGACCGGTGACATTCTGACTGCCGTTGGAGCGGTACAAGTCACCGATGCTCGAGTAAAGGTTATCGAAGCCGTCGCAGTACATAAGCGCCAGCTCATACGATTTTTCAGTATAGACCATACGCTTGAAAACCTGATCGCCGGTACGTTTCGCTTCAACGGTCAAACCGATTGCCGCAAGCTGCTTCACGATACCGTCGGCCATCTTCGTGCCGAACTCTCCCATGGAATCGGGATAGAGGAGAATGGCGTTCTGTCCGGAGACGCCGCCTGAAGAGGCAAGACTCTTGGCCTTTTCAAGGTTATACGGCAAAAGGTTCGGCATCGGCTCTTTCACATACTCGGGAATATTCGCCGAGAAAAGATTGGACGGGAACGGACCGTTGTTCAGAATGACTCCCGTATTCTGATCGGTAATAGACGGAATAAGAGCAGGCTTATTAAGAGCCATAGCCATTGCCTGACGGCCTTCTGCGTTCGGGAAAAGTTTTGTGTTGATCGCCACTTCATAGAAGGCATAGGGCATATACGAGTTGATATCGACGTTTGGTATCTTTGCGACAGCAGCGCGATCCATCGGATTTGTCTCAAGGATCAGATTGACGCGGCCCTTGCGCAGTTCGTTCATCCGGATAATAGGATCTATCATTTTTTTGATTACAAGCGTATCAGCCTGAGGCCTGCTCTTGAAATAGCTGCCGTTTGCATCGAAAGTTACCCACTTGCCGATTTCCCAGCCGGAAAGCTTAAACGGGCCGGTGCCGACAGGGGCGGTGGCGAATTTACGTTCGTTTTCTCCTGCGCGCATGTTCACCTGCATTTCCTGTCCGTTATATTTAGAGGGAATAATCTTGAAGGTAAGCACCGGATAGGCGCGGAACTCAGGCAGCGGTTTTACGAATTCGATACGGACAGTCTTCTCATCAACGGCGGTAACGCTCGTGATAAAAGACATAAGGTAATCGCGCTTTGGTGAGTCATTCTCCTTGTCCGTGTAAGCTGCAAAGGAATATACAACGTCTGCAGAGGTGACGGGAGTACCGTCGTGCCAGTTCACGTCGCGCAGTAAAGCCGTATAGGTCTTTTTGTTTACAGGATCCTGATCGATGCTCTCCGCGAGGGCGAGTTCAGTATAGAGCCTGCCGCTTGTTTCATCAACTTCGAAATTAGTGAGCCCGTCGAACACAAGTTCATCGGCATTAAGGCCGGAAGTATTCTGATCCAGAACAGGATTCAGCGAATCGGGAAGCGTCGACACAGCGACAACGATACCCTTCGGCTGGGCTTTCCACACAAAAAACGCACCGACTGCTGCCAGTACGAGAACTGCCACAACAACAATGGCGGCAATGCCTTTTTTACTCATTTTCATTAACGCATCCTCACAATAAATGAACTGTAGACGACAACTTCGCCTGCGTAATCCTCAGTCTTACCTTTTTGAACTTCAAAGAAATATTTGTCACTGGTCAGCTGGCTGCCTGCATTCAGAACAGGCCATGAATTACCGACCTTATAACCGCGGTTGACAAGGTCTTTCATATCATTTTTCTTAATCAGTTTTCCGCTCTTTGTATTTTCCGAGAACACGCGGACAGTGCGGTTGTCCTTTAACGTAATTACAAGGTCGTTCATCTGGTTCTTGGGAATGGAAACCATGCCCCACCAGTATTCATCTTTCTTAGCATCAGTTGCGCTGAATTTCGCAGGACGGCTCTTCTTGCTTTCGGCAGTCGATCCGGGAGCTGCATTAAAGAGTCCGATCATAAGCGGCATAACAACCTTGCCGCGGCTTGCAATTTCCTTTGCTGTGCGGATTTCCGCGTTCACCTGGGCAATCTTGTTTTCAAGATCCTGTTTCTGACTGCCGATATCGTCCAGAACATCCTTACCAATGTCGTTGGGATAACGCGCGGCGAAATCGAGAAGTTCCTGATAGATTTTATCAATGTTTGTCTTTACGGACTGATAGTGTGCGAGAATTTCTTCAAGCGACATTTTACCGTCCTTTCCCTGCTCCGGAGTACGGGCAAATTCTTCGCCGATGCGGTCCTTATAGTCATAGGCGCGCTCGCGGATAGCAGACTCCCGCTCAATTGCAAGGTCCTGATGAGCTTTTTTGAAGCTGCGGATATTGGCGGCAACGCCGGCACTTTTCGCAACATCGGACTTGTTCACAGCGGAAACAATCTCGTTTTCGGCAGCAGTATAAGAGGAAAGAGCTGCGTCAAAGGCTGCTATTTTGTCGTCGAATGCATCAACGGCACGAGCCTTGTCCGCCTGGCTGCTGAGCGCAGATTTCTTCGTGATAATGGAACTGACCATATCAATTTCCTTACCGGCAAAAGCAAGTTCATCGCTGTCACCGTACACTTTCAATGCAGAGGTATACAATTTTTTTGCAGCCGGCAACTTTTCCGCTGCGAGCAGTGCACTGATGCGTCCGGCAGAAAGGACAGCTCCTTTCTGACAGATGTCCGGCGGAAGTTTGAGAGCCGGATCAAGTGCAAGAAATTTGTCGAGCGCAGTATTACAGGCAGCAAGCAGTTTGGACTCGTTGGAAGATTTGATTGTGTCGGTGCCCGAGAGAGCTGCCACTCCGGCGTCATACAAGGTGATGTAATTCTGATATTTCTTATTTACATCCTTATTTTCAATGTCGTTCCAATACGCAGCTGCTGCAGCGGGTTCCCTCTCGTTCCAGGCTTTCACACCGCGGGCAATTGCATTGTCATCGGCTGAACCGCCGCCTGTAGTGGCGCAGGACGCGAGTAAAACGGCCAATACAGCCAGAATTATAATTCCACATTTTTTCATCCAGAAACCTCCTAAAAAACTCCGCGTTAGCGGTGCGCCGGGACGGCGCAGATCGCAGTTTCCGCTATACGGAAACTGCCTGTGATAAAAAGTACACTGATCCGCCAGCCTCACAAGCGGCGTTTCCAATAATTTCTTATCAGAAAACAGACGGACGACTGCATATACTTTTTATCATTCCTCCTTTACAAGACGGAAACCGACGTCGGGATATCCCATCTCACCGTCAATGTCGCGGAAATTCGAAATACGCAGTTCCGTCGGACCGTCCATCCAGGATCCGCCTTTGACGACGCGAAGAGTCGATGCGGTATCCTCACTATGAGTGGATGATGTCCACTCCCACACATTGCCAGCCATATCTACAAGACCCCAGTCATTTTTACCGCTTTCAAAGGCTCCCGCGGGCGAAGGAGTGTCAAAGCTGCCGTTGCCCTTATAATTCGCATTTTTTGAATCGGCCGGGCTGTCGTCACCCCAGGGGTAAATCGTTTCCTTTCCGGCGCGGGCGGCCTTTTCCCATTCTTCTTCGGTCGGAAGGCGGTACTTGCTGCCGGTCTGGGCAGAAAGCCAGTCCGCATAAGCCTCGGCGTCTTTCACACTTATACCGACGACAGGCTGGTTGCCCTGATTATAATCAGAATTATCGAAATACTCGGGAACGGATTCAGCGCGGGTAGCATGAAGGAAGGCCGCGTAACGGGCATTCGTGACCGGACCTACGTCGATTGCGTAGGAACCAGTGGTAACAACCCGTGCTGCTTCTTTCCGTCCGGCACGGGTATCCTGCGCTACAGCACCCGCGTTGAATTCACCGGCAGGTACACTGACAGAGGGAAATGCATTATTAACATCGTCAAAATGAACATAACAGGCATCAACAGCATCTGCAGCGTCCAGTCTTTTGAGTGCAGCCGACGATGGAACCGACGATGAGAAAGCCGTCGTAACGGTAAGCGTTACCGGTCTGTTGCGGTAATCGTCAGAGACAGGATAATCGATATCAGCGCTGCCCAGAGAATCAGTCCTGACTGTCGCGAGTACCGGCGTCGGATCCGTCACAGCGGCGTCGGTCGGGAGCGACGGAGTTTCCCATGTAACAGCCAGAGTAAAGCCGGAAACCGGATTGCCGGAAGGATCAGCAGCCTTGACCGAAAACTTTGAAGCCGGGCTGATAAAACCATCTTTGACCGAAAGGGTAAGAACAAGCGCTTTTGAAGCATCTGCACATATCGCCTCAACTTTGCGGGAAAGGAGTTCAGTACCGGCGGGTTGTGCCGTCAGAAGCTCTGTTTCGCCGGCATCGTCAAGCGCAGCGAGAACAGCAAGTGCCTCCGTCATTTTGTCGGAGAAATTGAGTTTGCCCGGAAGAGCGTCAACGCGGGCAGCCAGGCCGGCACGCAGCGTGTCGGCATAAACTTTCTCTTTTTTGTCCCAGTCTGTAATCTTAATCCGGTAGGTAACCGCCGGAGAAGACCCTTTTTTTGCCTCTGCATAAGGTTTAATATCTCCCAGCCGGGCCTTTACAGATTCATCGCTTGCAGTGACACGGGAAGCTTTCGCATCAACGGCTCTCAAGGTTGCAGTCAAAGCGCTCGACACAAGGTCTCGTTTCGCATCGAGCGAGGCTTCCTCAGCTGTTGCACCCTTACCGAAACCATAATAAAAACCATCTTCCTGCTTGACCAGCTCCGGACTGGTTTTAGCGAAAGCAATTCCGCCCACCAGAGCAAAACAAACAGAAACCAAGAGAATCGCAAAACGATTCCGCCTCATTGATTTACTCATACATACATCTCCTGAAAAAGCTAATACACCTAACTTACATGCACCTGTTTATTATTGTTATTTATATTCAGAATCCGCGGATGCCTCCGCAGTGAATAATAATTTATCTGAAGGTTCTTTCCTGTACAGTTCAACTCCTCCTCTCCTTCAAGCATCTCATACGCCTTCAGTACCGTAATGATACTCAGCTCAGGCTCCTGCGCCGCACTGCTGTCCTCTGACAGGCAGATTGTCCGATAATTCCAAGGATATCTTTGCAGACATCCCCGTGTCTGAGTTATCTAAAATAATTACACCTAAATGTTTTTCTGTCAAGAAACGAAAAAAGGAGAAATCAGAGAAATGAGAGATACAGGAGAAATGAGAGAAAAACAAAGCAAACGCTTTGTTTTTCCGGCAATTTAACGCAAAGCTGCATCAGCAGATTAATTTTTATTAATTTGTCATTTCATAGACAGCATGCACATTATTAATTCGAAAATAATCCCTGCTGATAATATAACACATAAAACAGCAGAAAAGACATTTATTGCAATACATAATTCTTTTTTACAAAATAATCATGTATATGGTACAACATTTTCGGGCGGCACTGTTTATACATTTTTAAATAACAGTATCAGAAGAGAAATTAGAGTTTTAATCACAGCAATTCGAAAGGCTACCATTCTGATCTAAATCAGATGCTTATATAACACATTCTTTTCCGGCAGGTACAAATCATGAATCCTGATGTTTTATTTTCTTTCCGATTGTTCTGCTGAAATTTATCAGCTTGTCCCTGTACAGAATACCGAGTATGCCGGTAACTGCGGTTACGGCAAAAATGACCGCAGCTGTTTTCCATTCCCCCTGCCTGACTGTCGAGCCGACAAAAGTCGACAGCGCAAGAGCCGGAATACGGGCAACCGTTGAAATAAGCATAAAGTGCGATACTTTTATGGGGGTTGTTCCTGCAATGTACGTGAGCATATCTTTCGGCATGCCCGGGATGAGAAAAAGAATGAATACGACAGTTTCAAGCTTACGGGAATCACTCAAAAAAGCAAATTTCTCCCTTTCTTTCCTGTTAAAAAGTTTTTCCACAATGGGAGCGCCGGCTTTTTTTGACAGAGTAAAAACGATAAAAGATGCGGTTATACAACCGGCCAGACAGGTAAAGAGTCCTCCAAAACCGCCGTAAAGCACACCTGACAGAATTTCAACAGGTCCTCCGGGAATAAAAGCTGCAATAATCTGAAGTATCTCCAGGCCGAAAATAACAAACCAGCCGCCTGCCCCGCTTGAAGATATCCATGCTGCAAATTTTTCCCGTTCTGCGGGATCCGCCAGCCGTTTTATATACGGATATGCGGCAACAGTGACAATCGCCGTTATGGCAAAAAATACGATTATTTCTATAACCGGTTTCAAATATTCGTTTTTCTTCATCTGATTACTACAATAATAACAAAAATACGGATAAAGTACAAAAATTTAATCCTGCAAAAACAATGGTCTGCAAGAAGATACGTGTTATAATAAACAGTCAGAAATAAGGAGGCAATACAGATGCCGTCATACAGAAACATTCGGAAAATCATAAAGGCTCATCCGGTTATCGAGGGTGCCGGAGTTCATCTTCAGAGGGCTATAGGATTCGACGATCCGTACCAGTACGATCCGTTCCTTCTGCTCGACGATTTCAGATCTGATACTCCGTCTGATTATATAAAGGGCTTTCCCTGGCATCCGCACCGTGGAATCGAGACGATTACATACGTGCTCAAGGGAAACGTGACTCATGAAGACAGCCTGAGAAACAAGGGAACTATCGGAGCCGGCGACATTCAGTGGATGACTGCCGGGAGCGGCATCTATCATCAGGAAATGCCCGAAGGCAGTTCTGACGGTGCAATGTACGGTTTCCAGTTATGGGCGAACCTGCCGGCAAAAGACAAAATGATGCCTCCCCGGTACCGGGGTTTTACGGCTGCAGACATTCCCGGGGTAACAAAGGATGACGGGACTGTCGTAAAAGTAATAGCAGGGACATACGAAGGGATTACCGGACCGGTGACAGACGTCGTTACCTCTCCCGAATACTATGACATCAGTATTCCTCCTGAAAAAGACGTTATACAGAAAACAAAAAAAGGTACGACTGTCATCTTTTATGTGTTTGACGGCGAAGCATACATTGAAACAGGCTCAGCGGAAAACGGGAACGCCAGGGAAGAAAAAGTTCAGAACAGAAATCTTATCCTGTTTGAAGACGGAGATGATATAAAAATACGGACAAAAGAACATCCTGTACGGTTCCTTATGATGTCAGGCATGCCCATAAAAGAGCGCATTGCATGGTACGGGCCGATTGTCATGAACACGGATGAAGAACTGGAGACGGCATTCCGGGAACTCGAAGACGGTTCTTTCGTAAAATCAAAAGCTGACTGATTTTCGATGCATACTAATCAAGTTTCACGAGGGAAATATGGAAAACGTACAATATAAGACGCCTCAAAATCTTAACGCAAGATCATTACTACACGCAAAATACGGAACGAATACGTATCCGTGGCATAAATGGCTGTTTGACCAGTATACATTTCCCGAAGCAGCGGACATTATAGAATTCGGCTGCGGAACGGGAGAACTCTGGTTTCATAACAAAGAAAAAATAAAGAAGAACTGGAAAATTCTTCTTACTGACCGTTCAGAAGGGATGGTTCTATCTGCAAAAGAAAGGCTGAAAACTGTCTCCTGTTCCATAAAATTTGAAACAGCAGATTTAGACACCTTCGAAACAGGCGGAGCGTTGTACTCTGCCTGCATAGCGAATCATGTTCTGTATCATGTGCCTGACGTTTCCCGCGCGCTGGAAACGGTATGCAATCTCCTGCAGCAGAACGGATGTTTCTATGCCTCAACGGTAAGTGAGACAAATATGCACGAGCTGAGGGAAATTGTCGGCACCTTCACCGGAAACGACAATTTTAATAAAATAAACAACAACGTTATCGCCCGTTTTTCGCTGGACAATGGACTGGAGCAGTTGAAAAAATATTTCAAAAAGGTTCAGATACGTGAATACGAAGACGCCCTTGAAGTTACGGATCCAGACGACTTCGTAAATTACGTCGTTTCGTGCAATAGTATGTATCCCGGTATAACCGTTCTGGAAGAAAACAAAGTGCATGACTTCCGGGAATACATACAGGAAATTATTAATAAAAAAGGACGAATACATATTTCAAAAAAGTCAGGAACGTTCATTGCGGAAAAGACTTATTAACGTGCAGGATTTACAGAAGTTTTGTAACGTCCCGTTTCAGAAACAAAACTGCGGCCTGCCGTTCTTATGTTTCCCGTTTGAATATACTGTTTTCAGTACCAAGATTGTACGGGCAGCTGTCCCAGCACCGGTGACATGAAATCCGCCAGTTCTTTTTTTCCGGATCGTCTCCAAATGCATAGTTCCAGCACATATCCTGTTTTATTTCATCCGCATCAAGCGCATGGACAGGACATGCGGAAACACACAAATTGCAGCCGGTACAGATTTGCTCCTTCACCGCATCGGGGTACTGCTCAGGTTCTTGACAAAGTGCCGCTGTTACTGACTTAATGCATTGTATATCAATATACGGGAGAAACGAAGTATATGCAGAGAATATTGAAAATCGCACTTGTCGCCCACGACAACCGCAAGATGGAAATTGTTGAATGGGCAGTGTATAACGCGACAATGCTTGCAAAGCACAAACTGATCTGTACCGGTACAACTGGCGGACTTATCAGAAAGGCATTCGAAGAAAAGGGAGTGCATGCCGATATTACCTGTATGCACTCAGGGCCGCTTGGAGGAGATGCGGAAATTGCCGCTCTGGTAGTCCAGAAGCAGATAGACCTTGCGGTTTTTCTCATCGACGATCTGAATCCGCAGCCGCACGAAGCTGACATACAGATGCTGCTGCGCCAGTGCAGGGTGCATAATATTCCTATTGCCTGCAACAGATACAGTGCTGACCTCATGATCACCAGTCCGCTCTGGGACGATGAAACGTATCTTCCGACCGAACCGATGTACATAAAATTCAGCAGAGACTGAGAAACGAAACATGTCCCCCGTCCGGACCACTACTCACAGCAGGAAAAGAATAATCGTGAGCCAGCGGTGGTACGGATGTGAGTTCTGCAACGGCACTTTCGTAAAAACGAAGGCTGACTGAACATACTATATAAAAGAGTGTTATAACGTGGTATTCAGAAATTTATAACAGCTATTTTATTGTAAATTATCCTGATGTTATTTATATTCCAAGTACAACATCATAGTGCTGAACACTACGATTATATTTTTTTAAGAGGTATGAATATGAAGGACACAGGAAAAACTATTATAAGGAGCGCAGCTGCGCTGTTTCTGGCAGGAACCTTAGCGTCAGGTACCGTTTTTGCCCAGGAGTCAGGACAGAACATAACAAACGGACTCACGCCGCAGCAGTTCGTCAGGGCTGAAGCAGAGCAAATGGACGTTATGAATATCACACCGGCATTTGAACAGTATGCGCTGGAACAAGCAGTACGCTCCGGATACACATTTTCGTATGACACGGAAAAAAAACACAATCCGATGACACAGGATGAATACGTCAAAGCGGAAGCTGCGCAGACGGGCGTCATGAACATTACACCGGCATTTGAACACTATGCACAGGAAAAAGCTGTGCAAGAGGGATACACATTTTCAGAGGATGCAGCAGAGACGCATACACCGATGACGCAGGCTGAATATGTGAAAGCGGAAGCAGGGCAAATGGGTGTTATGAACATTACACCGGCATTTGAACAGTACGCGGTGGAAAAAGCTGCCCGTACCGGTTACACCTTCTCCTACTGATGCGGTCAATCCGCATACCCGACGGCGCAGGCGCTTTCCATCGAACGTTTTGCAGTTTCAAAATCAATTGCGATAAAATCCCTATGCTGGCTCCCGATAATTTACATCCGCCGGTTACCGGAACAGAACAAACGTTTCAATGCATCCATGTCTGGTGTATCTGGTAAAAAGCGACAGACCAAGCATCAAGAAACGCATCGTCGTGCGTCAGCGGCGGTACGGATATAAGTTCTGCATCAATTTTTTCCTTGCGCATATTTTCCAGCAGCTCCTGAGCTATTGAAAACGGTACGGAATCATCTGCCGGACTTGCAACGATTATTATTCTGGTATTTTCAGGAACTGCAACGGAAAGAAGGTCATTTGCTTTTAAAATACGTAAAAGCAATTTTCCATTTTCAGTCTTTCCGGGTTCCGTGAGCCAGCTTTTCATGTCATCAGAAAATAAATTCAACATCGACCGGCCTTGTAAATAATCCTTTATCGCTCCGTCAATTTCTTTCTGAGTGTGGTACCCGTCCAGTAACGGCAGAATATTTTGTATGACATGCGGTTCAAATATATGCTGAGGGGCAAGCAGCTTCTGATCAATATCTCTCCAGCCCAAGAGAAGATATAACGGATAAAACGGGTGAGGATAATCAGTGCTGCTGATAATTGAATTCACCATTTTACCGGAAATATCAGCAGGGGCAGCCATCGGTACAGCTATATCAAGCTGCATCCCTTTTACCGGTGTATTATTCAATTCTTTTATCGCCGCCAATACGGCATATCCGCCTTCCGAATATCCTGCTAAAGCAACATGTCCCGAAAATTTTCCGACGGATTCGGACGAACAGTCGAAAAACTGCAGGGCTGCAGCAAGCGCGTCCCTGCAGGCATATCCTAATGCATCTGACTGTACATACGGATGAAAAGATGCACTGTCCCCGTATCCCGGATAGTCAGGCAGCAGTACGGCTTCACCTGAAGAAGCTGTCAGATAAGCCCATGCACTTTCAGAAAAATTAAGATTGCTTGGTCCTGCGTAAGGCCAGAGTTCCGTTGCATGATTCATTTCTACCAGCGGAAAAACAGAACCGGTATCCATAACAGGTACCAGCAGGAGCGCAGAAACTGCAACAGGCCTGCCTGCATAATCGCGTGTCCAATAATGAAGTCTGAAAAAACGGACTGCATAATCGGGAATATTTCCATCGGGAAACGAATCAGCGATATTTTTCTGAATCTGTTTAAAACGTTCCGTTCCAATCTGTTTCTTCAAAACAGGAGATGAAAAAAACTGAATCATTTTGTTTCCAGGCTGTCCACGCCCTGCAGGAAAAGAATCTATCAATTCACCGCGCACTCCGCTGTTTTCAGTAAAAACAGCGGGATTACCATCATAATCAATATTGAATCGATACGGATCATTCGTGGCACAACCTGTGCATAATAAAACAGAAATCACCAGTCCCGCTGCAAAAATAGTTTTCATAATACACCTCGAATAAAAGCCTTAGTCATGTTTTATTTTAGCACCTGCTAAATTGGAAGCCCATAGCGTTTTACGCAAATTCCGGAAAACTGCCGGATTTTATTCATATCATATATCCTTTTCCTGATATTGTAGTTTACTATGATGTATGTATGCTTTTAACAAAAGCATTATTTTTTCACAAGCTTTATTTCCTTCAACCCCACCTGTTTATGCTTGAAGTCGAAACAAACTATGTAGTTGTTAAAAAAAGGAGCTCCGAGCAGAACTTCAGGCTTCCATGTGCCTGGAAAAAGTATATCGGCATATGAACTGCTGTCATAAAACGGCATAAGCCGGAGGATATCCGAATCTGCCTTTATTTCGTAGATATAATATAATCTTTGAGCGACATTAGAAATTTTTCCGTACAAGGTATACGTAGATGGAAAAGTTGTAACGGCGGAAATTGGAATAGTATTCCGCATAATCAGCAAGTTTCAGAACATCAATTCCAAAAATTCCGTTACCCTCTGTCTGTATCTTCAACTCAGGTGTATAGACCATTCTGATATTTTTCTTACGATACTAATTTTTCAGGAGAATTGCATAATTTTTATTATAATCAACTTTTACAAGTCGTCCGTTTGATTTATCTTCTATCAGGCGAAGTGCATTCTCATAAATTATCGAAGAAGAAGCTTCTGTATTAACTATAATATCATACTGCCCCTTTCCATACAAACGTATTGAATAAAATGGCATACATGGCATTCACTGCATTCCACAAAGAATGTATACACACGCAGTACTGCATCTGCCTGTTCGACCGGAACCGGTACCGCACGAAAAAAGCACCGTAAACAGTCCCCACCTCATAAACAGATACAAGACTTTCTTATTAAGATGAAGGAGACTTATTATCAGGGCAAACACAATAAACAGGGCGAATACAATCTTTTTTGACTTGGCCTTCACAATAAGTTTAAAAACAAGTTCCCTTCCTACCAGTTCCTCGCACAACGGAGCAATCAAAACAGGAGAGAAAATATATATAATAAAAAACACCTTATATGAAGGAGGATTATCTTTAGATGTAATTTCAGCAAGCTTCGTTCCAAAAGAAGTACAGGCAGTCATTGTTTTTTCCCGGAACAGCAGGCAGAAAATACCAATAATAACTGAGACAACCAGCAGAAACAGCCAGATGCCCTTTTCCTTCAACACTACAGTATTATTCTGAATTGTAAGACAGCGGTATATAAAAAAACAGATATATGAGTAGGAAAGTATACAAAGGACAATGTAATGTACTGAAAAACAGGTGAGAGGGACAAACACAATTACACCCGCCAGTTCGTAAATCATAAGGCCTGCTATAAACGTCGGAACAAGTAATGACAATAACATAAAGCGCACTGTAATACAAAAACTTATCTGACACTTTTTCTCCACGACTGACTGACAAACCGTATATGGTTTTGTTTTGTCAAATACTGTAAGCCCGAAACTTGAAGTAATATCGAGCGGACGGTTCCAGATGCCATCAAAATATGCAACTATTTCCTGACCGCTTATAACAACGTAATTTTCATAAATCCATGTATTTGGAGTGGTCTCAATCATTGCTTCAGGAGTAAACACACTGCCGTCCGAGAAAAACACTTGTTCACCGGATCTGTTTCCGCTTTTACCATCTGCCGAGCCAGCTCCGTAGATACAATATATGACGGTTCTATTGAATAACACACCTCCAGCCTCGTTTCTGTAATTTATTCCGATTTATCCATTTGCTCTTAAAATTATATCCATCCGATATCAGGCATACCATAGCATTTTACGGAAATCCTGCATTCTTTGATTTTTTTCCGTATTTCTTCTATACTTCTGTATATAAGTGAAACATAAAAATGGAACAGTATCTTATCGGAAAGACTATAAAAGAGTTCCGCCTCAGAAACAATCTTTCGCAGGAAAAACTTGCTGGTACGACATGTGCCATTTCCACACTTTCAAGAATAGAAAACGGAGACCAGATACCGGGCTGGAAACTGGTTGAAGCGTTGTTCAGTAAAATGGGCATGTCAGCGCCATTACATACAGTTCCCATGTCAAAGACTGATCTGGAACGTTGGAAACTGGAATACGAAATAACAAATTCTGTAGCAAACAGGAACTACGAAACGAAAACAATGCTTGAGAGATACAATGCATGCGGTCCAAAACCAGACATTCTCGAAAAACAGTTTTATATGTTTTTCTCTGCAGTATACGATACTACCCATGGAATTCCACCTCAAAAAACACTGCCATGTTATGCAGACGCGCTTAAACTTTCTATAAAAAGTTTTTCACTAAATAAAGATATTTCTTCCATTTCAATCAATTTGCTTACAAAAATCGAACGCATGATTCTCAACAATATTGCACTTACTCTGTACGATTTAAATGAAAAAAAACAAGCAACATCTTTACTAACTTTCCTTAAAACATATTTTGAATCTCATACAATCGATGAAAACGAAAAAGCAAAAGACTATCCGGTCATTCTCTACAATCTTTCAAACTGGGAAGGTCTGGCAGGCAATTATAAGGAAGCGCTGAAGCTTGCAGAAACAGGAATTACACAGTGCATACGATACGGCCAGCTTACTTATTTTCCCTATCTCATTTTTAACAAAGGATATATTCTTCTGGGAATGGAAAAAAGAGCGGAAGGAAAAAAAATCATAGAGCATGCTTTCATAATTATGGATGAACTGTCAAAACATGCTGAAGTTGTTGCTCTCTCCAAAAAAATAAATGAAATTTTCGGCTTAGATTTCATAGAAAAATAGAAATTTCCGTAAAATGCTATGGTGTTTCCTCTCATTGCGCTTTACTATAAATCCAAATTGGAGGAAATCTATGAAAAAAATCGTAAAATCATGTATTGCAGCGGCACTTCTTGCGGTATCCTTATTTGCCGTCTCAAGCTGCAGTCAAAATATTGATGAAAATGCAACTCCTCAGGCTGAAATACAAACATTGCCGGCTGGTGAAGAAAATTCCCCTGAACGATGTATAGCAGGGCCTGGAATAACAGGTGTTCACGGAACCTACGGTCCTTCTTCATATTCTTCCGGTAATTAATCGGTAATACAATTGTGCATATCACCAGAGAATGCAAAGACGGAGTGTCGGTAATAATTCCGACATTCAACAGATCGTTATATCTCTATACTACACTGCTGCTGCTGCTTAACCAGCAGACAGACGAAAATCTGCAGTATGAAATACTGGTGATAGACTCAGGTTCTGATGATACTGATAAAATCATCGATTTTTTTAATGCTCAAAGTCCGGATATCATCTCTTATCACCGTATCAAAAACTGCAGGAACCGCTCACAGCTCTGCAATACAGGCGCGGCACTGTCGCAGTACAATGTACTTATTTTCCTTGACAACGACATACTCGTCCCGCAGGATTTTATCCGCCTGCACTACGCCAGGCAGCGGGAAAAAGAACATCTCGTACTGCTTGGCCTCCGCCGTTCGCTTACAGCGTTCGATATAAGCGGCATAGGAGAAGAAGCTCTTTGCACCGATTTCAGCCTGCTGGAAAGGCTCCCGTGGTATGAAGACGAACGCCTGTATCAACCAGCGGACGGACAGTTGTGGCGCTATGTTTTTTCATACAGTATATCGCTTCATTCGGACGATTTTTTTGCTGCAGGAAAGTTCAACACCGGGATCGGCGGCCGCGGAAGGTTTGAAGATTTGGAACTCGGGTTCAATCTCATGAACACAGGCTGCTGTTTTGAATTTCTCAAAGAGTCTTGTACATACCGCCAGCCGCATTTCAGTCAGAGCAATCCAGACCAGGATAAAACAAGGCGGGATCAGAAGCTGTTTGTAAAACTGCACAACTGTTTTGCAGCTGAACTGTATATCTCCTTTTATTCTCAGTTTGATACTTTATATCCGGTTCTCAAAAACATACCGTTCGTTCTGCCCGGCAGCCGTGTAACAGGAAAATATGACCTTATACTCGGCTGTCTTTTCAATTCTGACTCCCGGCTGCAAACAGATAAAATGTTTCTTGGTACATATATTCCTAAAAACAACAGCAGCTGCAGGAACATACTTATACTGAAAACATTCTACAGACTTCCGCATGAAGTTCAGGCCGCAGTTGTTGCGGAAGCGTTCAGAGTGTGTACTCATGTATGTTTCGAGGAATACAGCGAAATGCACACAGAGACTGTCCTTTCTGTATGCCGCTGTACCGGTTTTTTTGTGGAGGCATACAGAAAGGAAGGCCTGCTCTCTACCGTACTGCAGAAAACCGCGCCTTCCCGTTTTTATTCGTTCGTCTTTCCGGACATCCTGACACCGGAAAAACGGTACGTATATGCATGGCTTGCATACAGACTTTCAGAAAGCGGATATATGGTAAAAGTGCAGGACATTAAAAATGTAAGGTCATTCGACGGCAATGATTTTTCGCTCCCGTACAGGATGGCATCGGTTATTCCATCCCTTATCAGCAGTTGCTATGGTTTCATACATGGTCAATCAGTATATTCTTCTGCAATGCTGCTGTCTGAAAAAATGATTACTGTACCGGATATCACTGATAATTATATCATCCATGATGAAGATTTTATTCTCAACTATGAAAGTCTGGGAATCCGCGGACATACTCACTGCATACATCAGAACGACAGCTGTTACGAACTTCTCTCGTTTGCAAGTGTATACGATGCATTCTGCGTATATGAGAAAAATAAAAAAACGATACAGCAGGGCGATGAGTCATTCTGCTGTTTTATGGAGAACGGATATCTTGAAGACGGAATTGATATCCTGCTCAAAGCATTCAGTTCTTATAAAGAAGTCTCCCCTGCTGCCCGCCTGTCGTTAAAAATGCCTGATTATGAAAAGCTTTTCGACTGCTGCTATCCGCTGCACAACGATGCCTCCAGAAAAGTAAAGACGTTCAGTATACGGCAGAAAATAAATTCTGATTTTAACAGGCTGAACAGCACCATTGCAGAATACAATCTTGAGGGAAGTGTTGAAGTTATCAGACAGAATATGAACATTAACGGAATTTTTGAATTCATCGATTCCCATGCAGCCGTCGTAAACGCTTCCCGCGGATGCTGCACACCGCCACAGATATATGCAGCTATTCTTCTTCAGAGAAAAACAATTGTCGCACAGCATCAGCATCTTATCCAGCCGTTTTCGAATTACTGCATTATCGTCAAGTCAGAACTGCGCCCCCTTGCAGAAGAACTTGAAGTGCCCCTCATATGTGAAAACGCAGTCTATTCCGCAGGAAGAATAAACGGGCACGATCTCTGCAGCGCATTTGCGGAAAAAAAAGGAAAAATGATGACACCTGAAAAAGCAGAAGAAACTGCATGTTTTTTCAACCCTGAAATTGTATTCCGTCAGGTCGATTGACGATTCCCCTATGCTGACTAGCTCCCCCTGCACGGATAAAACGTACATTTATTATTCACGGGACTTCTGAAAAAATAATACATTGGAGTGCATTTGTAAAAGGAAATGCTCCCGCATTCCTTTTTACACTCGGTGTGCAAAATATTGTTTTTTCAAACCAACCGGGGAACCCCGTTGGTTTGTACCTATAAACTTCGTTTATTATTTCAGGCGGGAGCGGACTGTTTTTCTGTACAAGGCGGTAAAATCAGTTTTTTTGCAAGTCTGCAAAAAAATGTATAATAAGCGTACGTCGAATTAAGGCAAAAAACACCCGCCATGGATGGCGGTTCAGTCAGGCGGGAATCCCGGCGAGTTCATTGCGCGAGCCGGGCCAATTCCCGGTACGCAGGATTTGCATGGATGCAAATCCTGCAACACTCCTCTTAACAAACACATCCGCAGTGTGTACAATGCATCCATGAATCTTGACAACATTGTAATTATACTTGACCGCCCCGGAGAAAGCCGCAATATCGGGGCTGTATGCCGTGCTATGGCAAACTGCAGCATCCATACGCTCAGAATCGTCGGAACGGAAAAAAAAGACATAGACAGTGATGCCGTGTACCGGCTTGCAATTCATGCCGGGTATATTTTTGATAATGCCGCATATTTTGACACTATTGCAGAAGCCACAACAGACTGCTGCCTTGCAGCGGGAACCACGCGTCGTAAAGGGAAAAAACGGAAGGGAACTCTGCTGCTGCCGGAAGAGTTCGTAAAGATTGCAGACAGTTCCACCGATTCGGCAGGAACGAACGCGAAAACGGCCGTTATATTCGGCAACGAACAGGCGGGCCTTACCGATGAAGAAATAGCATCATGCGATTTCGGCGTAACGATTCCGTCAAGCGAAGAGTTCGGCTCGTTCAATCTGAGCCACGCCGTGCAGATTGTCTGCTACGAACTGTTCCGCGCAGTAACCATCCCGTGTCCGAACGGACGCGAAGCCGTTTCACGGACTGCTGTGGGAAAAATCGTTACCAGCGTACTCGACGACCTTCAGCAGATCGGCTTTTTCTCATACTGCGGCAGAGACAACATGGCAGAGCTGTGGACAAGCATTCTCTCCCGTGCCGCACTCAGCACTGACGAAGCGCTTCTCGTACAGAAAACGTTCGACCGCGCCGCTTCCATGATAACGCACGCCCCGCTGAACCATCCGTCGGCCGTCCATGCGGGAAATAAACCTAAACAAAAGACATGAACCGCCTGCTGCATAAAGAACAGATTTCTGTTTTTTTTATGCAGTAACGGGAAGTTTTTCTCTGGAATAAATTCCCAGAAGTAAATTCGGTACTGAAATATCTTCATCTAATTCATCCCAATGAATTCCGGCACCGCCGCCGCTCAACGTATACGATGAAAGAAGACCATCTGGAGCATCTTTTAAACGGGGAAAACAAATTTTCGGAACGGAAAGCTGACGGCCATCAGTCAAAAGCAGCCATAGATTTTCATTATCAAACCAAACTTTCTGCGCCCGTGCATTATCCAATGAAAAAAGCATTCCACGCCTCCCTACAGGCATTCAGTATACTCTATTTTTCTAAAACCGGCTATAATTCGTATCGTCTGCATAGAAGTATGACACGGTAAGTGACGGGCATCTCTAAAACCTGAAGTTTTTAGAGGTTCCCTGATGTAAGAAAAACGTAGGATTTGCATGGATGCAAATCCTACGTACCGGGAATTGCCCCTGCTCGCGCAACGAGATCGCCGGGATTCCCGCTTTGAACTAACCGCCATATCCATGGCGATTTTTTTTTGCCTTAATTCGACGTACGTCCTTTTAATTCTTCTAAACGCCGTTTATTAGTACATGACATTCAGGGAAAGAGATGTTTTGCATGTCAGGTGTAAAAGGGAATGCGGAGCAGAAAATAAGCCCGCGTGCGACCCTGAGCGAAGCAAAGTTGGAGCTTAAGCGGATTATTTTCTGCGGGAGCATTCCCTTTTACAAATGCACGACAATACTTTTTTCAGAAATCCCGTGAATAATAAACGTACGTATGATAAGATAACAACAAGTGAAACATATGATTGTAAAAAAGAATACCTGCCGTACCTGTTTTATGACAGCCGTTATCCTCCTGCTCGTGGTTCATACTGCAGCAGCTCAGCTCAGCCGGAACTCGCGTGTATGGCTCG